>Ga0208323_1000126_pt1 | contig 49038 bp, 40 predicted proteins | sample June2015DPH_10_1_2_FD_184703 | JGI IMG/M metagenome (GOLD analysis project Ga0208323, IMG submission 184703) | Peatland microbial communities from SPRUCE experiment site at the Marcell Experimental Forest, Minnesota, USA - June2015DPH_10_100... | ecosystem: Environmental > Terrestrial > Soil >... | reverse complement strand
TTGCTGTTTCTGGCCCTGATGGCGGTGATCTGGCGTGTCGGCCAGCGGGCGACGTGGACACGTTGCGTGGCCCTCGCCTTGCTGCTGGGGGCCACGCTCATGACCAAATTTTCCGGCGTTTTGGCGATTCCCATGCTTCTGCTGGCTCTGCTGGCCCGCGCCGTCGCCCCAGATCCATGGCCGGTGCTGAAATGGACGGCGGCAAGCGTCGCCCAGCGCCTGGCCGCCGCCGCTGCCCTCGCCGCCGGCGCCCTGCTGTTCACCTATCTTTTCATCTGGGCCTGTTACGCCTTTCGCTTCAGTTCCGCCCCCGGCGCCGTTTCACGCTCGGATGACATCGCCCGCGCCTGCGTTACCGCGGAGTGCTGCGTTCAGCACAACGCCTCTGTGGACGTGAGCGGCGCCGATCTGGAGCGGTGGCGCAGCCAATGGCATCCCAGCTTGACCCTGCGCACCGTGCAGTGGATCGAGCGGGATCGTCTTCTGCCCCAGGCGTGGACACGTGGATTTCTTGGCACCTATGTCACCTCCCTGGCGCGCATAGCCTTTCTGTGCGGCCGCGCTGGTCTCACCGGATGGTGGTACTATTTTCCGCTGGCGTTCCTTTTCAAAACGCCTCTGGCCACGCTGTTGGGTCTGTTCCTGGCGCTGCTCGTGTGGCTGTTTTGGACCCGGCGCGATTGGGTCGCGCCGCGCCGCTGGATCGCATCGCCGCGATGGTGGACCCGCTGTGCCCTGCTCATCGCTCCAGCCCTTTACATGGCCGCGGCGTTGCGATCCCACGTGGATGTGGGCTTGCGCCACATCTTTCCCGTTTACCCATTCCTTTTCATTTTTTTGGGCGTGGTTGCCGCCGAGGCCCTGCGGCGATATCCCCGGCCCGCCCGATGGATCGTCTCCCTTCTGATCCTCGGCTTGGCCGTCGAAACCTACAGCGCCTTTCCCGATTACATTCCTTTTTTCAACGTTGCTGCCGGCGGCTGGCGCGGCGGAGCCGCTCTCCTGAGCGATTCCAACATCGACTGGGGCCAGGAACTGCCCGCCCTGGCTCGTTGGCAGCGTGCCCATCCCGATCGGCAATTGTTTCTGTGCTACTTCGGCAGTGCCGATCCGCGCTATTACGGCATTCACTACGTCAACCTCGGCGGCAGCAACGCTCCCGACGACCAGCAGCCACGCCCCGAATTGCCGCCGGTCGCTGCCGTCAGCGTCATGGCATTCCAGGGACAGTACTTGAACCCCGCTCAGCGTAAAAATCTCGACCCGCTTCGCCCGCCTGGCGCCAAGCCGATCGACGTCCTGGGCGGCTGCCTCTACATCTACGACCACTGGTGAGCCGCTGACGGTGGGATCGGCTTCCTATCGAAGCTGAGCCGGCCCGTCCTCGGGCCGGTCTTCCGCAAACCAATACCTCAGCGCTTTTTCGTTTGTGCCCTTGGCCTTACACTTGCCGCCGTGCAGTCCGAGCGCTCCCAAAGCATGGTCTCCGGCGCCGCTACCGGCCAGGGCCGCTCCGCCCCGCCTTCTTCCACTTCGTCTCTCGCTTGCCTCCTCCTCCTTGCCGTCTTCGCCACCACCTCCTGGTTTGCCTGGAGCGACAAATGCGCCACCTCCGACGAGCCGCTGCATTTGGTGGCGGCCTGGGTGCAAACGTATCACCGCGATTTCCGCTGCGATCCCGAGGACCCGCCCCTGTGGAAGTATTACGTGGCTCTGGGCACGCGCTACCAGGATCTGAGGCTCGACCGTGGTAGCGAGGCGTGGACGGCCATGCTCAGCGACATGCTCGCGGAATGGACCTACGTGGGGCAAGCGATGTATCAGACCCCCGGCAACGATCCGGATGCTCTGATTCGCGCCGGTCGCGCCCGCATGATCGTCCTGGGCACGCTCCTGGGCGCCCTGATCGCCTGGTGGGCCTGGCGATTGGCCGGGCCCCTGGCCGCCGTCGTGGCCACCGCCTTCTTCGCCTTGGACCCCAATTTTCTGGCGCACAGCCCCCTGATCAAAAACGACGTGCCGATCACCTTGCTGTTTCTGGCCCTGATGGCGGTGATCTGGCGTGTCGGCCAGCGGGCGACGTGGACACGTTGCGTGGCCCTCGCCTTGCTGCTGGGGGCCACGCTCATGACCAAATTTTCCGGCGTTTTGGCGCTTCCCATGCTTTTGCTGGCTCTGCTGGCCCGCGCCGTCGCCCCAGGTCCATGGCGGGTGCTGAAATGGACGGCGGCAAGCGTCGTCCAGCGCCTGGCCGCCGCCGCCGCCCTCGCCGCCGGCGCCCTGCTGTTCACCTACCTTTTCATCTGGGCCTGTTACGCCTTTCGCTTCAGTTCCGCCCCCGGCGCCGTTTCACAGTCGGATGACATCACCCGCGCCTGCGTTACCGCGGAGTGCTGCGTTCAGCACAACGCCTCTGTGGACGTGAGCGGCACCGATCTGGAGCGGTGGCGCAGCCAATGGCATCCCAGCTTGACCCTGCGCACCGTGCAGTGGATCGAGCGGGATCGTCTTCTGCCCCAGGCGTGGACACGTGGATTTCTTTCCACCTATAGCAGCTCGCTGGTGCGCAAAAGCTTTCTGTGCGGCAGCGCTGGCCTCACTGGATGGTGGTACTATTTTCCGCTGGCGTTCCTCTTCAAAACGCCTCTGGCCACGCTGTTGGGTCTGTTCCTGGCGCTGCTCGTGTGGCTGTTTTGGACCCAGCGCGATCGGGTCGCGCCGCGCCGCTGGATCGCATCGCCGCGATGGTGGACCCGCTGTGCCCTGCTCATCGCTCCAGCCCTCTACACGGCCGCGGCCTTGCGATCCCACCTGGATCTGGGCATCCGCTACATCTTTCCCGTTTACCCATTCCTTTTCATTTTTTTGGGCGTGGTCGCCGCCGAGACCCTGCGGCGATATCCCCGGCCCGCCCGATGGATCGTCTCCCTTCTGATCCTCGGCCTGGCCGTCGAAACCTACAGCGCCTTTCCCGATTACATTCCTTTTTTCAACGTCGCCGCTGGCGGCTGGCGCGGCGGAGCCGCTCTCCTGAGCGATTCCAACATCGACTGGGGCCAGGAACTGCCCGCCCTGGCTCGTTGGCAGCGTGCCCATCCCGATCGGCAACTGTTTCTGTGTTACTTCGGCAGTGCCGATCCGCGCTATTACGGCATTCACTACGTCAACCTCGGCGGCAGCAGCGCTCCCGACGACCAGCAGCCACGCCCGGAACCGCCTCCGGTCGTCGTCGTCAGCGTCGTCGCACTCCAGGGACAGTTTATGCGCCCCGTGCAACGCGAGTTTTACTCTCGCTATCGCAACCGCCAACCCTCCGCCATCCTCGGCGGCAGTATCTACGTTTACGATCCCCCGTGATCTAAAGCGCCTTTCCCGCCAACCGCGCGCCATCCCGCCGCGGGGCACTTTTGCCGCTGTCCCATTTGCCTTACACTCTGTCCTTCCATGCAGTCCGAACGTTCCCAAAGCATGGTCTCCGGCACCGGAACCGGCCAGGGCCGCGCCGGCGGACAACGCGAGCAATTCTCCGCCGAGGAACTCGCCGTCGTCCTTTCCCACTACGACATCGGCGTCATCGACTCCATCGTTGAATTCGCCCGCGGCTCCCGAAAGGCGCCCAAGCTCCTCATCGTCGCCGAGCACGGAAAATTCATCCTCAAACGCCGCGCTCGCGGTAAGGATGATCCCTTCAAGGTCGCCTTCGCCCATTCCCTTCAGCTCTTCCTGGCCGCAAAGCAGTTCCCCTTGCCTCATCTCATCGGCACCCGCAAAGAGAACAACTCCATGCTCCAGTGGCGCAACGGCGTCTACGAGCTGTTTGAGTACATCCCCGGTCAAACTTACCCGCAGACCCTCGAAGCCACCTTCGACGCCGGCAGAGTCCTGGGCCTCTTCCACAAGCTGCTGGAAAGTTTCAAATCCGAGTGGCACCCCTCCAGCGGCAGCTATCACGCCACTCCCGCCGTCGAGTCCGGCCTCCGTTCCATCGCCGGCAGCGTCGCTCCCGGCGACGAAAACAACCAGCTCCATCAGCTCTTGAATTTCCTCGTCGCCAACTACCGCAAGGCCGCCGAAATGGTCCAGGCCATGGGCATCGACGCCTGGCCCAAGCAGATCGTTCACGCCGACTGGCATCCCGGCAACATGCTCTACCGCGACAACCACGTCGTCGCCATCCTCGATTACGACAGCGCCCGCCTCTTGGCTCGCGTCATCGACATCGCCAACGGCGCCCTGCAGTTTTCCATCGTCGGCGGCGACGAGGATGTCGCCAAATGGCCCGATTACATCGACGAAGCCCGCTTCAAGCGCTTCCTTCGCGGCTATGATGAGGTGATGCTTCTCTCCCAGGCCGAAATCCGCGCCATCCCGCCGCTGATGGTCGAGGCTCTCATTGCCGAGGCCGTTTTCCCCATCGCCACCACCGGCTCCTTTGGCAAGGTGGAGGGCATCGCTTTCTTGCAGATGGTTCACCGGAAGATCGTCTGGATTTTGAAAAATTATGATCGCCTGGTCGAGCTGGCCGAAGCCGCGTGACGCATCTTTGTTTAGCCGCGTCGCTTGCGACGCGCGTCCCGATTTAGCTCATTTACCCCAAGACTGCCCCATGTCCACATTCGCCAAACTTCTTTCCCTACTAACGGCGTTGGCTTTGTCTTCCACCGCCCCGGCCACCCAACCCGCCGACGTTCAGCTTCGCCAATGGATCACGCAGCTGCGCGACGACGATCCGCAGGTCCGCGATTCCGCCTGCCAATCCCTCATGGGCCTCTCGCGTCAGGACCTTCCCGCCCTGCGCCAAGCCGCCCTGGCCCTGCGCCCTCTGTGGCCCAACCAACTCTCCGCCCTGCGCGACATCGTCCGCCAACTCTATCTGGCCCCCCAGCCGCCCGGTCCCGATGACCCGCCCTCGCCCGGTTTTTTGGGCATCTTCTGGCCCCTGGGCCCCGCCGTTTCCCCACAGGGCCTTATGGTCGGCCGCCGCATCCCCGGCTTTGTCGCCTACCGCATGTTGCGCAGCGGCGACGTCATCGTAAAAATCCTCGATCAGCCCGACCTCCCTCTGACTCAGCCCGGCCAGTTCACCCATGCCGTGCAAAGTAGACACGCCGGCCGTATCCTCCCCCTGGCCGTTCTCCGTTCCGGGAGGATAATCCACCTTTTTATCGTCCTGGACCCGCTTCCCCCCGGCCTGGGCCTTGACGTGGAAAATTGGATGGGCGCACGCGATAAAGAAGCCGACGAATATTGGAACGCTCATTTTGCGGCCCTCGAGCCCGGCTCCGCCGCTTCGCAGCCATGACTGATCTTTATCAACCGTTTCTCGACCGCCTCTGTGCCGCTCGCCGCGTGCTCATCACCACCCACGTGCGCCCCGACGGCGACGCCCTGGGAACCACCGCCGCCATGGCCATGGCCCTGCGCCGAAAATCCATCGAAGCTGAAGTCCTGCTCTTCAGCCGACTGCCCGGCAAGTACGCCTTCATCTTCCAGGAAAACCACATCGCTCACCACGACGTCGAATCCGCCTGGCCCGCCCATCTCTCGCTGGAAAAATTCGACACCCTCCTCGTCGTCGACACAGGCACCTGGTCCCAGCTCCCCGGCCTGCGCCCGCGCCTCGACGGCTGGACCGGCCAACGCCTCGTCCTGGATCACCATCTCACCCAGGAAAACTGGGCCGATTGCAAGCTGATCGACACCCAGGCCGCCGCTGCCGGCGAGATCGCCGCCGATCTCCTCGAGCACTGGCAGGTTCCCTTTGACCCGCCCGTCGCCACCGCCCTTTTTCTCGCCATCGCCAGCGACACCGGCTGGTTCCAGTTCAGCAACACCCGCCCGCGCACCCTGCGCCTGGCCGCCGACCTCATGGAAGCCGGCGTCGACACCGACCGCATCTATCGCCTCCTTTACCAAAACGAGCGCATCCAGCGCCTGGCCCTGCAGACCCGCGCCCAGCAATCGCTGCAACTCCTGCACGACAACCGCCTGGCCGTCATGCGCCTGCGTAGGAATGATTTTGAGCAGGCAGGTGCCAGTGTTCTGGAAACCGAGAACCTGATCAACATCCCCTTGCAAGTGCAAAGCGTCGAAGTCTCCATCCTGATGGTGGAATCCCCGGACGGCCAGCCCGTCCGCGTCAGCCTGCGCAGCAAGGAATCGGTCGACGTGGCCAAATTCGCCGAGCAATTCGGCGGCGGCGGTCACGCCCGCGCCGCCGGCCTCCGTCTCCCCGGCGATTTCCAGCTCGTCTGCGACCGCATCGTCAATGCCATGCTCGATCTAATGAAACGTGAAGACCTGAAACGTGAAGACGTGAAACGTGAAACGTGAAGACGTGAACGGCAAAGTCTTTTCACGTTTCATTTTGACACGTCGACCACCCTCCATTACCATCCCCGCCCGTCCCTAGCGGAGGAACCATGGCCTTGAAAATGATCTACGAACAAGACGCCCCGATTGACGCCCTCAAGGGCAAGACGGTTGCCATGCTCGGTTACGGCTCCCAGGGTCACGCCCACAGCCTCAACCTGCGCGACAGCGGCGTCAAAGTGATCGTCGCCGAACTCAAGGACACCTCCAACGCCAAGCTGGCGATTCAGCACGGATTCCAGCCCACCACCGTCGAGGAAGTGGTCAAATCCGGCGATCTGATCGTGTTGACTTTGCCCGATGAAGTTCAGCCCGGCGTCTACCACAAGAGCATTGCCCCGCACCTCAAAGCCGGCCAGACGCTGGGCGCCACCCACGGCTTCAACATTCATTTCAAAACGATCGTCCCGCCCAAGGACGTGAACATCGTCATGGTTGCCCCCAAAGGCCCCGGCCACCTGGTCCGCAGCGAATTCGAGCGTGGCGGCGGCGTCCCCTGCCTCCTGGCCGTTCACCAAGACGCCACCGGCAACGCCCGCGCCACCGCACTCGCCTGGGCCCGCGGCATCGGCGGCGCCCGCTCCGGCGTCATCGAAACCACTTTCAAGGACGAATGCGAAACCGATCTCTTCGGCGAACAGGCCGTCCTCTGCGGCGGCCTTTCCGCCCTGATCAAGGCCGGCTTCGAAACCCTCACCGAAGCCGGCTATCCTCCCGAAATGGCCTACTTCGAATGCGTCCACGAGGTGAAACTGATCGTCGACCTGATTTATCAAGGCGGCTTGGACTACATGCGTTACAGCATTTCCAACACCGCCGAGTACGGCGACCTGACTCGCGGCCCGCGCATCATCACGCCCGCCGTGAAGGCCGAAATGAAAAAGATTTTGGCCGAGATCACCAGCGGTGCTTTCGCCAAGGAATGGCGTCACGAATACGAAACCGGCATGAAGAATTTCAAGCGTCTTTACGAGCAGGACAACAATCACCCGGTCGAGGTGATCGGCCGCCGCCTGCGTAAGATGATGCCGTGGTTGAAGGCCAAGGAACCCCCCAAGTCCTAAGTTTTGTTTAGCCGCGTCGCTTGCGACGCGCGCTTATTTTTCGCTGCGCGAAAAGAAGGCCCCGGACGCATGTCCGGGGCCTTCGCAGTATTAGCTGCTGGCGGAGGGGCAAGCCCTCCGCATGAGCGGCTGTAGCAGCCGCGTTGATCGCGGGAGTCTCACCCGCGAAAGCTGCCTACAGCAGCTCACTGGTACAGTCACAATAGGTCACGGGATCACCTCCATTTCTGCAAGAGCCGCATGTCCACTGCCGTGGACTGGTGGCTCCCTAGCCATGCCAAGCCGTCACGGATAAATCCGCCGCCGGGCTATTTCTCCCGGAAACGCCTTCCCGGGAACATGGGGACTGCCGAGGCAATCCCGCCTCGCCGTGGAGTTACACCGGCGATGGGAGGATGATACGCCATCCTCGGCCCGGAATTCAATTCAGTTTTCGTTAAAAAACGCCACCACTGAGTAACGGAGGCAACCGCTCCGCGTGACACATCTTTGTTTAGCCGCGTCGCTTGCGACGCGCGTCCCGATTTAGCGGCGGTGCGTGACTCGACTGAGCTCGTCGAAGTCAGCACCGCGGGTTCCCTACTTTGCCCCCGGGCCCGAAATTCAATCCATTTTCCCCTCCTGCCGGACTTCGGCGAGTTCAGTCGAGCCGTACGCCGGGGGAGGGCCAGGTGGGGGATCAAAAGGCAACCACCGAGGCACGGAGCCACGGAGCTAAGAATCGCGGTACAATTTCCGTGAGTGAAACGCCTTCGGCGATGGCTGTTCAACGGGATTGCGGCGATGTCGCTACTGCTATGCGTGGCAACAGTCGCGCTATGGATCGGGAGCTATCGGTCGGTCAGGACGGCTTACTCGCTCGGGCCAGAACGGGAAATCTGGGCGATCCGCGGCCAAATTCAATACTTTCGGTGGTATCAAGGCTGGTACAGCGGAGATTTGCAGGACGATTGGCGATATCTCGGTTTTGGTTACTCGCGCAAGAATTTTCTGTTCGTTTGTGTCCCCATTTGGTTCCTCACGTTCCTCACGATTTTGCCGCCCGCGCGATGGTTATGGCTAAGACGGGGTGAAAACAGAAGAATTTCGGAGGGACAGTGCGCCGTCTGCGGCTACGACCTCCGCGCCACACCAGACCGCTGCCCGGAATGCGGAACAATCCTCGCCAAGGGCGCTTAGATTTCAAACGGACCCACTACCGTCAGTGCAGATAAAAAGGCAACCACGGAGGCACGGAGGCAACGACAGAGACGCTCAGCCGTCTCTCCGTCGCTTCCTCTCCAACTCGGCCTCAAAGACAGTGAACCGCGACGCGCTTGCTAGCCCCCGGGCATCCGTCCGCTGGTCCAGTGCGTGATGTCGACCACCGCCAAGGGCACAGAGCGCCAACTACGTTTTGCTGCGCATTCCCATGCCGCCGAGCCCTTCCTGAAAGCCCTTCTTCGTCCATTCCTCGCGGTAGGTCCGTGTGAACTCGCGTGACAATTTTCGTCCCAATCCGATCTGGCCGAGTACTTCCTCAAGCGACACCCCCTGTTCTCCGCGGTGCAAGTTTCCCAAGACCCGGTAGACGATCTTGTCGGCGGAACAAATCTGGCATTCGTCCGTCTGCTTGAGCAGGTAGGCCAGCGATTCCGTCTCGCCAGGGTCGAGCTTCTCAAAGTACACAGGGTCGAACTGGGCGCGGAGGGCATCGAGTTCGGAAAGCGCGAGGTCGAAGATGGCTATGGCGTTGGTGTTGATGTGTCGCGTCAGGTCGATCGGTTGTTGCTCGCCTTTGGCATCCACATAGAAGTGCGCCTCATCGACCACGGTGCGCGCAAGATGCACCTCGCATTGGGCGATCATCTGGTCCCACAAGCCGTGTCGGGAGATCTCGATGACAATGTTGGCATCAAGCAGGAGTAACCTGAACTTCTTCACCGTCGGGAACCTCCTGCTCGACGAAACGTATGGCCTCGTGCCTGCTGATGTTCAGGTATTCGGCAAACCGACCGATGGCAAGCTCCCCACGCCGCAGCGCCTTGACAGCAAGCACCCTATACCGTGCCGGCCATCGATGCGGCTTCTGGTCTTCCCGATCCTCCAGCAACGGGGCCAGGAGCTTGGCCTTGTCAATGGCCTGCTTGGTTTGGTCGCTATCGCATAGCCCACGACCATCCAAGAAGCGTATCCGCCACAGGACTGACTCAACGGATACATCAAACTCGCGAGCCACATCGTAGAGCGACTCGAACGTCACTTTGCCGTCACGCATGCGCGAGTTGATTGCCGTACGGAACGCGTCGCTCGGCATGAGCAAGTTGACCGCGAAGCACGTGGCGAGTTTCTCCTCCTGCTCTCTGGTGATTAGCACTGCATCTGCGGTCGGATGGAAGAATGGCCAAGTGAGCAGGTGGAACAGCTCATGGGCCAAATCATGGTTTCGCCGCCACCGGGCGTTCTTCGCGTTCAACAACACCGCCGCGCCGAAAGTGCCTGACACAACCGATGCGGCCGTACCCGACGGTTCAAAGTCCAGATGAAAGACTTTGACCCCGCGGACTTCTTCCAGAATAGCCAGCAGGCACAGTCCCGGTCGGTCACCTAGCTGCAATTCCTGCCGAACCCGCTTGGCGAGCTCCTCGGCTTCGAGGTACCCGTACCGCGTTGGATCGCCCTTTGCCTCGGGCAGAGAGGTCGGCGCTTGTTCGTTGCACCATATTTCAAGGTTGTGGTACTGCTCGCACAACTGAAGGAATCGAACTTCGATCTCCTTCGCATCCTCCTGTTCCGGACGCTTCCGCCACAACACCGCTGGCTCGGCCGCGATCGGTCCCTCGCCGAGGAAGAACGCAACGGAACGCCGGTACACACCGGCCATTTTCTGCAACTGGCTCAGGCTCGGTTCCCGCTTGCCGTTCTCGAACTCGGATAGGGATGATTCGCCGATGTCGGTCCGCTCCCTGACCTGGGTCCCAGATAGGCCGGCTCGCTGCCGTGCGTACTTAAGCCGGTCGTGGATCGGCATGGCCTCTCCTCTTTTACTTTACTCGTTCAGCTAATACTTCTATTATGCAGAACAATTATACCTAGTATATCGGCAAAAACAAGGTAAAATATTCTGCAATTGGGAATAAACGCGCAGAAGGAGCATGCCCTTGAACACTTCGTCTCTCCGTCTCTTCCCCACCCACTTTCTTCTCCGCGGCTTCCTCTGCGTCTCCGCGTCTCGGCGGTTGCATTTTGCTGTTTCATCCGCACTTGGGCGTCAGATTCACCGGACCGTCGTCGGCCGCCGCTCGTCGGCTCTCCGACGTGATCAGCCGTTTCACTTCACGCAGTGCCGCCACGTACCCGGCGCGATGTGCGGCGAATTCACGGGTGAACAGGCCGTGCATCAGGCGGTTCTGGCTCGAACGCTTTTTCCCCAGGACCGTCTTGGGGCCGTGGCTCTTGAGCCACGGCCGATTGCGGCGGATCGCCGCTCGCAGCGATTCCAGGCCCTCCGGGGAGAGCCGGTAGTGGGGCTTTTGCTTTTCCGGTAATGGCTCGCTCATCTCTGACATCTGTTTCTCCTTGTGATAGTGACTGTTTTGTTTTGCCCGGGGTCGGCGGTTCCGAGACCGTGACGATCTGGTTTTGCGCGATATTCGCCTGATGCACGGCCGTGAATCGCCGGCGGCTGGGGCGGCGATATTCATGCAAGGCCATGACGTGCCGGCGGCAGGCGTTGGCTAGGCGGTCACGCGCGATGTGCATCCATTTCATGCGATGATTAGGGGTTTGCACCACCGCGAAGTGGCTCAGGTACGCGATCGTCCCGTGCATCCACAGGATTTGTTCGGCCAGCACTTCCTCCAGCGGATCGCGCGGCCCCACGCGGGCCAGGAACGATCGCGCCTCCGCCTTCACTCGCCGATGCCGCGGCGTACCCGCCGTTAGCGTCCGATTCATGATTTCTTCGTAGATCTTGACCGGCAAAGCCGAAGAATCCCGCCGTTTCGGCCTCATCACGGCCGCCGTTGTGAGTTGAGTTTGCTCCTGCATCATGATGGTCCCCTACATAGGGTCCGCGCAGTGAAGGTTTTTGTCCCGAATTCCTGTTCGTTCCAAGCGCCAGCCAAAAAGTATCGTTTTTTAAATATCGCCCTTCGTCGCGGTTAAGCCCTGGCGTGATTGACGCTTGTGCACAATCCGCTTACCATCCCCAACCGATGCGAAATCCAGGAGGCCAGTTGCACTCGTTCGATCCCAAGCAGATGTATTCCGGCCAGCCTCTGCCGGTGGGCATGCCCATGGCCGTGCCAGGTCCCCCCGGCTCCGCCTACAGCCGATACCGCGAGATGACCCTCGAGGAAATGCTCCTGGAAAACCGGGTGCTCTTTCTCGTCGGCGAGATCAATCACATCTCCGCCAGCCGCATCATGATGCAGATGCTCTATCTGCAAAGCGTCAAGCGCGACCAGGACATCAACCTGTACATCAACTCCCCCGGCGGCGTGGTGGACGACACCCTGGCCATTTACGACATCATGAAGTTCCTGAACTGCGACGTGGCCACCTATTGCATCGGCCGCGCCGAGAGCGGCGGGGCCATCGTCTTCATGGCCGGAAAAAAGGGCAAACGCTTCATCCTGCCCAACGCCAAGGTCATGATCCATCAGCCCTTCGGCGGCGTCTTCGGCGCAACCGCCGACATTCAGATCCAGGCCGATGAAATCCTCAAAACCAAGGAGACCCTGATCGCGATCATGGCCCGCTGCACCGGCCAGACCGCCGACCGCATTCGCGAGGACGGCGAACGCGACCGCTTCTTCGATGCCCAGGAGGCGGTCAAGTACGGCATCTGCGACGAAGTCTTGGGCGAGGATTCGCCCGCCGCCGCCGTCGCCGCCGCCTCCGATGGCACGAAACCTAAATGAGTTGCTGGTTGCTAGTTGCTGGTTGCTAGACCGACCAGCCACTAGCAACCAGCAACCAGCAACCAGCAACTGATTATGAGCACCCTGATTCCCATTGTGATCGAGAAAAGCGGCCGGGGCGAACGGGCGTACGACATCTACTCGCGCCTGCTCAAGGACCGCATCATCATCCTCGGCGGCCCCGTCACCGATGAAACGGGCAACACCATCATCGCCCAGTTGCTTTTCCTCTCCAACGACGATCCCAAGTCGGACATCCAGTTTTACATCAACTCGCCCGGCGGCAGCGTGTCGGCGGGGCTGGGGATCATCGACACCATGCGGTTTCTCCGCTGCGACGTGGCCACCACCTGCATCGGCATGGCCGCCAGCATGGGCGCCTGCCTTCTGGCCGCCGGCAAGAAGGGCAAACGCGCCGTCCTGGCCAACAGCCAGATCATGCTCCATCAGCCCCTCATCGGCGGCGTGCTGCAAGGCGCCGCCACCGACCTGGGCATCGAGGCCCAGCACATGGTCCGCCTGCGCGATCGCCTTTACAAAATCATGGCTGGCTTCACCGGCAAGCCCGAGGAGCAAATCCACCGCGATTTCGACCGCAACAAGTGGCTCTTCGCCGAAGAGGCCGTCGAATACGGCTGCGCCGACCGCGTCCTGGAACGCGCCCCGGAAGCCGTCGCCCACATGCGCTCGGAGGATGAAGACACCGGCGACGATGAGGAACGATAAACCCCAACCACGCCTCCGCGCCGCCGCCGCGGCGATCACCTTTTTGGCCCTCGGCGCCCTCGCCGGCTGCGCCGGACCCAGCAAGCCCAACATCGAGCTGCGGAAACAGAACCAGCAATTGGAAGCCAAGATCGATCAGTTGCAGCGCGGCCACGATGCCGACCAGGCCACCATCCGCGCCTTGCAAGCCGGGCGACCCACCACGCGCACGCTTCCCCAGAGCGAGCTGGATCAACTCTTCACCACCGCCAGTTTGCGTTTCGGCTCACTGACCGGCGGATATCACCCGGATCCCCAAAAGAGCGGCGACACCGAGCTGCGCATCTACATCGTGCCCATCGACGAAAGCGGCGACCCCATCAAGGCGGCCGGCACCTTCCGCGTGGAGCTGTTCGACCTGACCCTGAAAACCGGCAACCGCATCGGCCAATGGGATTTCGACCTCAAGGCCGCGCGCGACAGTTGGCGGGCCCAACTCTACTTTTACACCTATATCCTGCGATGTCCCTGGCAAATCGCGCCCCTGCACGCCCAGCTCCTGGCTCGCGTGACGTTCACCGATGCCCTGACGCATCGTGTTTTCACGGTCGATCGCGATGTGACGATCCAACCCCCGGCGACCGCGTCGCCGTAAACCCAGCCACGTCAGCCGTCGCGAGTCATTATCCGCACGGAGTGATCGTCGGCCACGAGGGCCAGCTCGGCCAGGTTCAGAAACAGCCCTGATTCCACGATTCCCGCCCTGGCCGACAGTTGCCGGTCCAGCTCCACCGGATCGTCGATTCCCGCAAATTTGCAGTCGAAGATGTAGTTGCCGTTGTCGGTGACGTAGATGGCCCCATCGCTGCGCCGCCGCAAGGTCGGCACACAACCCAACTGCCGCAAAAACCGCTCGCTGGCCTCGTAGGCGAAAGAAGTGACCTCCACCGGCAGGGGCGAGCGGGTCCCCAGCTTGGATACCAGCTTGCCGGCATCGGCGACGATGATCAGCTTGCGCGAGTTCTGCGCCACGATCTTTTCGCGCAGCAGCGCCCCGCCCAAGCCCTTGATCATCGCCAATCCCGGCGCGATTTCATCGGCCCCGTCGACGGTCAGGTCGATCCGATCCACCTGCGAAAAGCCGGCAACCGTCAGCCCGGAATCCTGGGCCAAGCGTTCGGACGCCACACTGGTGGGCACGCCCCGCACGTCGCGCAGCTTGCCGCTGCGCACGGCCAAACCCAGAGCGACGATGAAGAACTTGACCGTCGAGCCGGTGCCCAGTCCCACGATCATGCCGTCGGTCACGTACTTCAGCGCCGCTTCGCACGCCCGCTGTTTAGGTTCCATGCAACGAGGATAAAAGGACACGACCCGGCCGTAAAGCGCGCGATCGCGGGACCATCGACCGCTGCCGATCCCTGCGGTATCGTGTCGGGTGGTGATCCATGAAGCGAATCGCGTTGATCGTGCTATTGGTGGTCGTGGCGGGGGCGGCGTGGTTGGTGTGGCGGCTGACCCGGGGGAATGGCTCGGGGCAGGAGCTGGTGCTGCACGGCAACGTTGATCTGCGGCAGGTGGACCTTGCATTCAACAACAACGAGCGCATCGCGGCCGTGCTGGTGCAGGAGGGGGACCGCGTGGTGCGTGGGCAGGTGTTGGCGCGGCTGGACACGGGCCGCCTGGAGCCGCAGGTGGCGCAGGCGGAGGCGCAGGCCGCGGCCCAGCGGCAGGTGGTGCTGCGCCTGCACAACGGCAATCGCCCTGAGGAAATCGCCCAAGCCCGCGCCAACGTCGAGTCCGCCCAAGCCGATGCGGCCAACGCTCACCAGCAATATCAGCGGCTTGTGGGCCTGTCGCAGACCTCCTCGGGCCGGGCCGTGAGTCAACAGGACCTGGACAACGCCAAGGCCGCCTTGGACGTGGCCGAGGCGAAGCTGGCCGTGAGTCAAAAGGCCCTGGAGCTGGAGGTCGCCGGTCCACGCCAAGAGGACGTGGCCCAAGCCGAGGCGCAACTGCGGGCGGATGAAGCCCAAGTGGCGTTTTTGAAGCAGCAGTTGGCCGATGCGCAGCTCGTAGCGCCGTGCGACGCGGTGGTTCGTTCTCGCTTGCTCGAGCCAGGCGAGATGGCCTCGCCGCAGCGGCCCGTCTTTTCCCTGGCAATCGTCGATCCCAAATGGGTGCGCGCCTACGTGTCCGGAGCGGACCTGGGTAAGGTGCAATCGGGGATGCGAGCGTTCGTGACGGTGGTCAGTCTTCCTCAGCATTTTGAAGGGTGGGTCGGGTTCATATCGCCGGTGGCCGAGTTCACGCCCAAGGACGTGCAGATCGAGGAGCTGCAAAGCAGCTTGGTGTACGAGGTTCGCGTGTTTGTGAAGGATTCCGCGGGTGTTTTGCCCCTGGGGATGCCGGCGACGGTGCACGTGATGCCAGCGACGACCCAGCCGACCGCTGGGAGCCGGCCATGACCGATTCGCAGCCAGATGCGGCGGTGCTGGGCCGCCAGATTCGCAAAACATTTCACCGCGACACCGGCGAAATCGTGCACGCGTTGGACGGCGTGTCGCTGGAGGCCCGCCCGGGGACGATCACCGCTTTGGTTGGCCCCGACGGGGCCGGCAAGACCACGCTGATCCGCATGGCCGCGGGGCTCATGAGGGCCGATGAGGGCGAGCTTCGCGTCCTGGGCATTGACGTTGCCGCCCATCCGCAGCGGGTTCAATCGCGCATCGGGTACATGCCGCAAAGGTTCGGGCTGTACGAGGACCTGACGACGCAGGAGAACCTGGACCTGTACGCCGACCTGCACGGCATTACCGCGGCGCAACGTCAGGAGAGATATCCGCGGCTGATGGAGATGACGGCTCTCGGGCCGTTTGTGGACCGGCTGGCGGGGCGGCTCTCGGGGGGCATGAAGCAGAAGCTGGGGCTGGCCTGCACGCTGGTGCGCTGGCCCGAATTGCTCTTGCTGGATGAGCCGACGGTGGGCGTCGATCCGCTGTCGCGTCGGGAACTGTGGGAAATCATCGAGCAATTAGTCCATGGGCAAGGCCTGACGGTGCTGCTGAGCACGTCTTATCTGGATGAGGCGCAGCGTTGCGGGAACGTGATCGTGCTGCACCAGGGGAAGGTGCTGGCGCGTGGCGGGCCGCAAGAGGTCAGCGCCTTGGCCCAGGGCCGCGCGTTTCTGGCCGAGCCTGGGGCCGGGCAAAAGGCTCGCGGGCTTCAGGCGCGGCTGCTGGACGATCCGAACGTGATCGACGCGGTGCCGCAGGGCGGGCTGGTGCGGCTGGTGAAAAAAAACGGCGCTCAAGACCCGCGCCAAGCCGGCGAGGATGCCCTGGCCGGCCTAATCTTGACGCCCGCGGAGCCGATTTTTGAAGACGGGTTCATGGTGCTATTGAGGCGAGCGGTGGGGGAGCAGGGCATCGGCGGCTCGATGACGCTGGATCGGCCCGTGGTGGCGGACGCCAGCGAGATGGTCGTGACCGTCCGCGACCTGACCCGCCTGTTCGGGAGCTTCGCGGCCGTGGATCACGTGAGCTTCGACGTGCACCGGGGCGAAATCTTCGGCCTTCTGGGTCCCAACGGCGCGGGGAAAACCACGACGTTTCGCATGCTCTGTGGGCTGTTGGCCGCCACGGGCGGGATGTTGCAAGTCGCCGGCGTGGACCTGCGCCACGCGCGGGCCTCGGCGCGTCAGCGCATCGGATACGTGGCCCAGAAGTTTTCCCTCTACGGCCAACTTTCGGTGGTCGAGAACCTGGACTTTTTCGCCAGCGCCTACGGCCTGCGCGGCGGACGCAAGCGCCGGCGCATCGACTGGGCGCTGGAGCAGTTCGAGCTGGGCGCGTTGCGGCGGCTGCCCAGCGGGCAATTGCCGGGGGGATTCAAGCAGCGATTGGCGATGGCGGCGGCCCTGCTGCACGAGCCGGAGACGCTCTTTCTGGACGAGCCGACCAGCGGCGCCGATCCCCTGGCCCGGCGGGAGTTTTGGCGGCGGATCACCGCCCTGGCGGAGCAGGGCGTGACCGTGATCATCACCACCCACTTCATGGAGGAGGCGGAATACTGCGACCACGTGGCGGTCATGGATGCCGGGCGCATCCTGGCGCAGGGCACGCCGGCGGAGATTCGCCGCCGCGCACAACCGCAAGCTGGACGCGAGCCGACGATGGAGGACGCCTTCGTCGCCATCGTCGAGCAGGCCCGCGGCGCGGCGTCGGCGGATGTCAAGGCCGGAGGCGCCGCGTGACGGCCCCGGACCAGCCAACGCGCCGTCGGCTGCGTGCCAAGGCTCGCCGCGTTTGGGCGCTGATCCGCAAGGAATGGCGCCAGATGGTTCGCGATCCGAGCAGCATCGCCATCGGCGTGGTGCTGCCGGTGATCCTCATTCTGCTGTACGGCTACGGGCTGTCGCTGGACGTGAAGAACGTCAAGGTGGCGGTGGTGCTGGAAAGTCCTTCGCCGCAGGCGACGGAACTGGCCGCGGGGTTTCAACTCTCGCCGTACTTTGAGCCGCGTTTTTTCAATTCGATGCCGCCGGCGCAGGAGCTTTTGCTGCAGCGGAACGTGGATGGGATCGTTCGCATCCGCTCGGATTTTGCACGCCACCAAAGCATCGGCGACGCGCAGTTGCAGATCGTCGTCAACGGCACGGATGCCAACCGCGCCAGGATCATCCAGGGCTACGCTCAAGGCGCCGTCGCGCAGTGGGGGGCTCGGCTGGGGGCCCAGGGGGCCGGCGTGAGCGCCGGGCCGGTGGTCGTGCAAAACCGGCTCTGGTTCAACGAGGCCAACGACAGCCATTATTTTCTGGTTCCCGGCCTGATCGTGCTGGTGATGACGCTCATCGGCGCGTTTTTGACGGCGATGGTCATGGCCCGCGAATGGGAACGCGGAACGTTTGAGGCGCTGTTCGTCACGCCCGTTCGGTCCGATGAGATTCTCCTGGGCAAGACGATTCCCTATTTTGTCCAGGGCATGGTGGGGCTGGGGCTGTGCCTGCTGGCGGGAAAGTTCCTCTTCCACGTGCCGTTTCGCGGATCGATGTGGCTGCTGGGCGCCTCGTCGATGCTTTACCTGGTGGTGGCATTGGCGATCGGGCTGCTGATTTCGTCGTTGACCCGCAGCCAATTCGTGGCCAGCCAGATCACGCTGCTGGTGACGTTTTTGCCGGCGGTGATGCTGTCGGGATTTTTGTTCGATCTGCGAAGCATGCCGGCCGCGGTACGGCTGATCACCTACCTGCTGCCGGCGCGGTATTACGTCGCCTTGCTGCAGACGCTTTTTCTGGCCGGAGATGTGTGGGGCGTGGTGGTGCCCAACCTGCTGGTGCTGGGCGGCATGGCGGCGGCGCTGCTCTTTTTAGCGCGCCTGTCGACGACCAAAAAACTGGCTTGAGGTGTTTGGTGTTTGAGGCACTGCTGCGCATCCTGGCCCTGACCCGCAAGGAGCTTTTGGCCACGCTGAAGGACCCGCGCAGCCGAGTCAGCCTCCTGCTTCCGCCGATCATCCAATGCCTGATTTTCGGATACGCCGCCACCTACGACCTGAGCGACGTGCCCTACGCCGTGCTGGATCAGGACCGCAGCCCCGCCTCGCACGAGCTGCTGGCGCGGCTGGACGGATCGGGCGTCTTCCACCGCGTCGCCAACCTGGATCGCGCCCAGGACCTGCCCACCTACATCAATCAGCGGCGGGCGCTGTTGGTCATCCAGGTGGGACAGGATTTCCAGCGCCGGCTGCAGTTGGGCCAGGCGGCGCCCCTCCAGGTGATCGCCGACGGCCGCAACTCCAACACCGCCAGCGTCGCCGCCAGCTACATCGCCGCCGTCGTGGAGGCGTTCAATGCCGACTGGAACCTGGCCCACAACCAGGCCGGTCCGAGCATCCGAGTGGTTGGCCGCTCGTGGTACAACCCGAACCTGGAGACGCGCTGGGCGATGATTCCCAGCCTGGTGGGAACGCTGACGATGCTGCAGACGCTGCTGCTGACGGCGATGTCCGTGGCCCGCGAACGCGAGCAGGGCACGTTCGATCAACTGCTGGTGACTCCGTTCCGGCCCGTGGAGATCATGATCGGCAAAACGCTGCCGTCGATGCTCATCGGCGAAATCCAGGCGACCAACGTGCTGCTGGTGGCGCAGCTTTGGTTCCGCATTCCATTTGCCGGGTCGTTTGTCACGCTGTACGCGGGGCTGAGCTTGTTCCTGCTCGCGGCGGTGGGGATCGGGCTGTTCCTCTCGGCCATCGCGGCCACCATGCAGCAGGCGATGCTCTTTTCGTTCGTGGTGATGATGCCCTGCATGCTTCTGTCGGGTCTGACCACGCCGATCAGCAGCATGCCCAAGGCGCTGCAAGATGCGACGCTGGCCAACCCGCTGCGATATGCCATTGAAATAGCCCAGCGCGTGTACCTGGAGGGAGCGGGGCTGGGACGGCTGTTTCCGGACTTATGGCCGATGGCGATCATCGCCGTCGTCACGCTGTCGGCGGCCGCGTGGATGTTCCGCCACCGGTTGCAATGATGCGCAAGGGCGCTTCGAGCGCGACCATGGGAGCAAGCAAATGGCCCAGCACAGAGTCTGTCCTTGGTGGCTCGGCTATATTCTGATCAACCCGCTGCGGCGTCTGCGTCAAGACCCGGCCAAACTCCTCGCCCCGTATGTGCGCCAGGGGATGATCGTCCTGGAGCCCGGCCCCGGGATGGGCTTTTTCACGATCGAGCTGGCACGGAGGGTGGGTCCGTCGGGCCGCGTCGTAGCGCTGGACGTTCAAGACAGGATGCTCCAGCGGCTTAAACGCCGAGCGGCAAGGGCCGGCCTGCTCGATCGGCTGGATGCTCGTTTGGTGCCGCCGCATTCCATGGACCTGAAGGGGATGGACGCGGCGGTCGATTTTGTCCTGGCCATGTACGTGGTGCACGAACTGCCCGATGCCCGCCGGTTTTTCCTGGAAGCCGCGGGGGCCATGAAACCGGGGGCCTGCCTGTTGCTCGCCGAACCCAAGACATACGTGAGCCGGGAGGAGTTCGAGGCGGAGCTTGGGGCCGCGGCCCAGGCGGGATTCCAGCCATTGGAGCCGCCGGCCTTCGCCGGCAGCCACGTGGCCCTGTTGAAAAAATGAGAGGGGCGCCTATCCCAGCATGGCCACGGCATCGTTGACGTGCGTGGGTATGTCGGCAGTCACTTTCTGAATGATCGCGGCGTCCAGGCCGGCTTCCTTCAAGATGGATGCGTCAAGCTGCTGTCCCCGGGCCGTCAGGTTAAAGCCGATACCGGCCTGACAGCAGATGGTGTCGGCGATGTGGACCAGACAGACCACAAGCCGGCTGTCCTCCGCCAGGCTGCGGGGAGCATGATGAAATCCCGCCGCTTGCTGGCAGGTGCGGGGAAATTTCCACTTTTCCGCCAGCGCTTTGCCGAGCATTTGATGGTCCACGCCGAGGAATAGGCGCTCGGCAGCGCAGTAATCTCCGCCATGTTCCAACACCGTGGTGCAGACGGTTTGCACCTTGGCCGGCCAGACCTGCAAGGCCACCAGGATGCCCACGTCGTGGATCAGTCCCGCCAGGAACGCCTCGTCCACCAGCGGAATTTTCAGACCCTTGGCCAATTCGCGGGCCGTGACCGCCACGGCGATGCAATGCGTCCACAGATCGCGCGCGGTAAAGCCCTCGCAGAGCTTCACGCCGCGGAACAACTGGCCGAGGCTGGCGGCCACGGCGACGTTCTTCACCGCGTTGAGGCCCAGCAGCACGATCGCTCGGTCGATGCTGCTGATCTGCCCGGGGAGTCCGTAAAACGCGCTGTTGACCAATTTGAGAATCCGGCTCACCAGGGCGGGGTCGTGTGAAATGATCTTGTGCAGGCTGCTGGCGGAGCTGCGCGGGTTCTCGACGATGGCGATGATCCGGGCGGTGACCTCCGGCAGCGTCGCCAACGCCGTGATGTTCTTGATGGCCCGATTAACAATGACCTCGGGATTGGTGCCGGTCGCAACGGCGGTGGGCATAGTGGTCCTCTATTGTTCTGCATCTCATATCGAAAAACGGGTTGTGTAACTTGAAGTACGCCCAATCGCGTCCGATAGGGGTGCCGCTGGCGGCGCTGCGGCGATTAGAGGCTCTTAATACGCGATCAGCTTCTTGAGCAGTCGCGGGTCGATGGTCAGGTTTTGCAGGATGCGGGTGATTTTTCGCGCGGTGGCGAGGCCCTGGTACGGATTGCGGCATCGACCCCGCCGCGGCCGCCCCCCGTTCCAGATCGCCCGCGCTGCGGCAAGGATGGCGCTTCGCTGGTACGGCACGTGGCGCACGTCTTGGCAGCGCTGGCGGCCCCGTTGCCGGTTACCGACGTCGATCACCGACGTGGCGAAGCTGGCGGCCTCGATGACCCCGCTTGAACTGTTGCCCACCAGCATGGCCGCATCCCGCAGCAGGGCCAGAAAAATCGGCCGGCTGACGTCCCGGCGCACGATCGCTTCTTTGTCCGCGGTGGCCGCTCGCCAGCGGCGGATGATCCCGCCGCTGCCCGGGTCGTTGTTGGGATAGATGATGACGATGCGTCCGACGCCCGCCGCCGCCACGGCGCGCAGGACGGTATCAGCGCGTTTGAATTCCAGATTTTCATCGGCATCCAGCGGGTGCAGAACCAGCAGGGCAAATTGCCGCGGCCGCAGGCCGGGAAACTGTGCCGCGACTTGCCGCGGCGAGGCCGCGTCGCGGGCGATGCCGTCGATGCCGGGCGATCCCACCTGGTGGATGCGCCACGGATCCTCGCCCAATTTGAGGAGGCGTGTGGCGCTTTGCCCCGTGGCCGCGAAATGGACGTGGGAGAGCTTGGTGATGGCGTGACGCAGCGAGTCATCGACCTGGCCCAGCGCCCGATCTCCGCCGTGGACGTGCGCCACGGCCAAGCCGCAGAGGTGTCCGGCAGTCGCCGCCGCCAGGCCCTCCACGCGGTCGCCCACCGCCAGGATCACATCCGGCTTGAGCCTGGCGAACACACGGGCCAACGCGGCGATGGCGTGACCCGTCGCGACGGCCTGCCGGCGACCCTGCCACGGAACCACCGCATCGACGTTCCACCCTTCGTCGCCCACGCGGGCGAGGCTGCGTCCGTGCCGGCGGTCCAGGTGCATGCCGGTGACGACGATCTGCAGCTTCAATCGCTTGGATTTTTGGATATTCCTCAGGACGCCGCGCATCAGCCCAAACTCGGCCCGCGTTCCGGTGACGAAGCAGATGCGTCTGCGTTGTGGCACGAATACCAAGTTAGCCGACGCGATCAAATCCCGCCATGACGGCGGCTTTTGCGCGGACTTGGCGTGTGCCCAGCCTTGCGGGCAACCGACTGTTCTTCCTCCCCCTGTACGCGGGGGGAGGAACGAGGTGGGGGTTTGTTCGAGGGGCGATGGATAGTCGGATCGGAACCACCGCCGCAATCGCCAAACCCCCACCCAACCCTCCCCCGGCGGCGTACCCAACTTTTTTCATCTGTGCTGTAAGTCCTTCATTTTCAGGGCTGCTATCCGCGCGCTCGAAACGCAAGATGTCACCGCGGAGATCGCTGAGAACGCCGAGAAATACGTCGGTGGCCGTGGCACTGCGTCGTCTCTGCGCGCTCTGCGCACTCCGCGGTGATATTAGAACGTGCCAGACAAGAAGTTACGCCGAAGATGAAAAAAGTTGGGCGTACCGGGGGAGGAGAAGAGTTTACGCGGCTTCGATTTTTGTGTGCCCGAAAAATTGAGCAGACATCGAGAGCACGGTTGACCCGGGGAATACTGATGGGCAAGATGGCGGCCAGTAGTTCATCGCGTTATTTTCCGCACGAGACTCGCAAGGAGGCGATCTCATGAACACCCACGAACCAACTCAATCTCTGCCCCGGCGCATTTTCGTGTCACTTCAGGTTGGCGGCTTTTTCTTCGCCTTGGCGAACGTCATCTGCGTGGCCATCCTCGGGTACGTCTATCTCGCCGTGAAGCACGAGCCTAAAACGCTGGAGGTCAAAGGATCGGCCAAAAAAACGATCATCAGCGACACCATCGCCTGGGAGGGCACCATCACCGCCCGCGACCCGGACCTCATCAAGGCCTACGCGAAGCTCAAGGGCGACGCCGACCGCGTGGCGGCCTTCCTCAGGAACGCGGGAATCCCGGATAAGCAAGTGACCTTCTCCGCGATCGCGACAGAAAAGGTTTTTCAGCGCGAAGTCATCCCGACCCCGCCGCAGCCGGGCAGCGGCGGGGCCGCGGGCTCGCCCCCGCCCCCGACGATTGTGCAGACCGCCAAGGTCGAAATGTACGTACTGACGCAGAGCGTCAATATCGAGAGCGCGGACATGGATAAGGTCCCGGTGGTCTCCCGGTCGGTGACCAGCCTGATCAAGGACGGCGTGGAAATCGAGTCCAGCTCCCCGCGTTATCTGTACTCGAAGCTTTCGGAGTTGAAGATCGACATGCTCGGCGAGGCCACCAAGGACGCCACGCTTCGGGCCACGCAGATTGTGTCCAACGCCAACGGCGCTTTAGGCCGCCTAGTGGAAGCGAAGATGGGCGTGATGCAGATCAATCCCAAAGGCGTGACGGACGTCTCGGACACCGGCAACAACGACACGACAAGCCTGGAAAAGGAAATCCTCGCCGTGGTGACGGTGAAGTTCGAGCTGCGCTAGGTTATGTACCACGCGATGTGGCATCGGGGCGGTTGAGGATAGAGACAGAGCCGAGCCGTCCCGATTTCGCTTTCTGGGTATAAGAATGCGGTGCGAACATGATCGGATCACATGCCGAGGATGTGCGCCCCAGGAATCCCGGAGACGCTCATGCAAGAACGTGATTGGAAGAGCATCGACGCGGCGTCGCTGATGGTTTTCCAGATCGAATAAATCGAGGACAGCTCAGAATTAATGATACGCCGCAATATTCAGAGCTGCGCCAATTTCCTTTTCGTGAGAATCATCAATGGCCGCCGTTGCGGAGGATTTTCCCCTGGCGCACCAGAGCAGACTATCTGTCCTAATATTACTGACGCCCCTCAGGAGATTCTCGTGCGGATTGTCGCAGCTTTTGCAGGCCTGGCCCTGATTTTACTGGTTCTGCTCGATACGTTCGAGACGATCCTGCAGCCTCGCCGGGTCACCCATCGCTACCGCTTCGCCCGGCTGTTCTACAGTTGGAACTGGACGCTTTGGACGTTTATCGCCCGGCGAATTCCCGGCGGCAAACGCCGCGAAGCGCTTCTGGCCTTTTTCGGCCCGCTGTCACTCCTGGGCATCTTTGTCGCGTGGGTCGTAGGGTTAATCCTCGGCTTTGCGTTGCTCGATTGGTCCGTCTCGGCGTCCCTGCGGACGGCGGACGCGCAGATCAATTTCATGACTTACCTCTACATGAGCGGCACCGCGTTCTTCACCCTGGGCTACGGCGATGTCACGCCCGTGGGGCACTTGGGCCGCACGCTTGCCGTCGTCGAGTCGGGGCTCGGATTCGCCTTCCTGGCCGTCATCATCAGCTATCTGCCGGGAATCAATCAGGCCTTCTCCAAGCGCGAGGTGACGATTTCACTGCTGGACGGGCGCGCCGGCTCGCCGCCCAGCGCGGCCCAGGTCCTGCTGCGCCTGGCCCGAGCCGGCAACATCCAGGAATTGAATTCCTTCCTCGTCGAATGGGAACAATGGTCCGCCGGACTTCTGGAGAGCCATCTTTCCTTCCCCGTGCTGAGCTATTTCCGATCGCAGCACGACAACCAATCATGGCTGGCGGCCGCGACCTGTATGTTGGACACCTGTGCCATCCTGATGGCCGAGGTGAAGGGGTGCAACCCGTATCGCGCCCAACTCACCTTCGCGATGACACGCCACGCCGTCGTGGATTTGTCCCTGATCTTCAAGACGCCCCCGGAAACTCCCCGGGACGACCGGCTGCCTCCGGAAAAGCGCAAACAATTGGAGCAAACCCTGCGGCAAGCCGGCCTGGACCTGCGCGACGACGGCGAGGTCGCCGCGAAATTGGCGGAGCTTCGCGGCATGTACGAGCCGTTCGTCAGCGCCCTGGCCCGACGATTTATGCTGAGCTTGCCGCCGATCATGGGCGAAGGAGAATCCATCGACAATTGGCAGCGCAGCCCCCACATGCGCCATGCCCCGGGAATTTCAAGCCTCCCGATCACTGCGGCCCAAGAGCACTTCGGGGCATGAGCAAATGGGCCAGAAAACGGTCGTCCCAAGCGTAAATAGCTACGTCCCCTTTAGTCCGTCCATGAGCAAACGGGCCGGGGATTCGGGAAGTATGTAGGGGCGGTCTCTAGGGTTGTGGACCCTTTAATCAATCACCGAGACAACCTGGAATCCACAGCAGCACGGTAAACAGTTACCCGGCCACCACATTACAGGCCGCGTTTTCTCTTTTCAGCGTTGACCGCATCACGAACGTATTTGGGAATATCCACCATGATCGCGATGAGGTCCGGATTTCCGCATTGAGGGCACTGTTTTTTGCGGAGTGCTTCTGCATCTTGGCCAGACTTTGCTGAATGAACGTTCAAAAAGACCGAGCCACCTTTGAATAATCCATCCGGATTGATCGAATGAAATATCGCCAGCACAGTGCTGGCGTACTGATAGTGGCATCCCGCACAAAAGCCCCATAATCCGTAATTGCCATGGAATTCGGTATCCGGGTGAACGTGGCGGCCATCCGCCGTGAGAAAGGAAGGGTGCGCGAACATCCATTCTTCGAACTCGGCAATGGGAACACGAACACCGCCATGGACTGCAAGACCGGAAATATCAGCCTGTGTCTTGTATGCCGCTGGTACATGGGAAATGTTTCCACAATCACACTTGACGAGAACACCGGTCACATCATCGATTTGAGAGTCTAGTGCAGTGTTCGGCGTTGAACATGTTGGACAGAGAAACCTGACCCCCAGCGATACACCTCCCGTCCCAAAGCGAGTCACCTGAGGGCTTGTCGGATTGGGTTTGCCTTTGCACCATCCAAAGGCTTCGAACGACTCGGACTGCATCGATGGCGGTGCCTTTTTGTGCTCTTCCAAAACCCTACCTATCGCGTCCGGCTCCATCGGCCAAAAATCGGTTTGCTTAAGCTCTTGAAGCAATTGGAGCCAGTCCGAGTGCGTCCACTGTCCACGGTGATCGTCCACCCATTTTCGGGGATAAGCGGATCGTTCCCACCGAGCTAAGTTCCGAGCTTGTAGTTGTGAGCCCCCACCTGTCACTGGCCTGTGTGGATGGGCGTGTGCCAGCGCGTCTGCATTGCGGAGTATCTCCACTATCGACGCGTGGCCCTCTTCTTGAGCCAAATCCAGAGCCGTCTTGCCATTCGGTATCCTTGCCCCTTGGTCCGCACCCGCCTGAAGAAGCACGTCGACGACGGACGCGCGGCCCATCGCTGCAGCAAGATGCAGAGAAGTCCAGCCTTCGTTGTCCTTTGCCTCCTTGTCCGCGCCAAGCTTGAGAAGCGCCTCGACCCAGGACGCGTGGCCCCTGAATGCAGCAATATGCAGAGGGGTCTTGCCATCCTTGTCCTTTGGATCCTTATCTAAACCAGCATGCACCCAAGCTTCGATGCCCGTCCTGTCTCCCCAATATGCGTCGAAGTGCAGAGGCGTCCAGCCCTCATCGCACTTTGACAGAAATCGTTCAATACGTGCTTTACGGACCGAAGCGGCATCGCCTGCATTTGCGGCACTGTCAGGTTTCGGGTTAAGACCAAACAACGATTTCAGCCATTTCATGTTTGGCTCTTTTCTTTGGTTTGGTCATGGCGCCGGGCGGCCTAGAAATGTCCCACTGCGCCTGTATTGCGGAGCGCCTCCACTACGATGCGTAGCCCTTCTGCGCTGCCAAATACACAGACGTAAAGCCTAAAACCAGGCAGGCTACCGTGAAATCCACGCGAAGTCGAGGGCTGGATCGCGCGGCAGCTCCGAGGTACAAATCCCGTCACTTGGTCGCGCGGATGGGGCATTTTCACCGGATCGTACCACAAGAACGTGGACGGTAGAAAGTAGACCGCAGGAGAGGCAACTTGATTTGGCAGAATAGCTTGCCGTCGAATCCGTCTTTGCCTTCTCCACTTTCTCCTTACTACTTTCTCCTGCTCTATCCCAGCGCTCCGGGATCGGGGTAACAAGATTCGGACTTGCAAGCCTCCGCCCGTGGCATCACGCAACGGAATCGTGGGCGGAACTGCTTTACGCGGCGTCGCTGATGGTTTTCCAGGTCAGCAGTTGGCCGCCCTGGATGGGCTCGTCGACGCGGCGGCCGACCAGGGATGGCAGGGCGGAGGCGGAGCAGGCTGGCAGTGGCAAATCCGCAATCGCTTCGCTTAAAATTGGAGAATGACGATTCGGGAATTCGTCTGGCCACGGGCTCGGATCGAGCATATCGCGCGACATGGCGTGGAGCCGCGGGAAGTTCAAGAGGTCTGCTTTGGTCATCCATTCGTGCAGCGGGCCCGTTCGGAAGGCGCGAATCCGGTATACTATGTTCTTGGTCAAACCGATGCGGGCAGGCATCTGTTCTGCGTGGTCATTCGACTACCGGACGGAAAGGGATATCCGGTCACTGCCAGGCCTATGACCGCCCGTGAAAAACGCCGATATCGGCGATGGAAAGAGCGATGAAGACAAGCAAATTGCCACAGACTGATTCGATTCAGGAACTCGCCCGGTTCTGGGAGACGCACGATCTGACCGACTTTGAAGACAAGCTGGAGGAGGTCACCGAGCCGGTGTTCGCCAGCGGTGATTCAATTCGCCTGCACCTGCCGTCTCGTGATGCCAAGGCAATCCGCCAACTCGCTGAATCCAAGGGCGTTTCCCAGGCTGAACTGATCCGCCAATGGGTATTGCAAAAGCTGGCTCGCCGTAAGCCAGGCGGTCAAGCAAGAGATTAACCGAGTTCGGTTCCGTCCCGTCATCCCGTGGTGACAAGATTTGAACTTGCAAACGTCCCGCGCATGGCACGACGCGACGGAATCGCGGGAGGGACCGCCCTACGCGGCGTCGCTGAAGGTTTTCCAGGTCAGCAGTTGGCCGCTCTGGATGGGTTTGTCGACGCGGCGACCCATCAGCGACGGCAGGGCGGAGGCGGGGATGCCGGTGCCGGGACGCTGCACGGTCAGGTCGCCTTCCTCGATGAGATGGCCCGATGGCAGGTCGCGGACGGCGACGACGCTCTGGCGGCTGACGGTGCGCACGTCTTTCTCGATATCCAGCACGCGCTTGCCCGGCAGGCCGCGCATCTGCTCGGCCATGCGGACCAGTCGGACGTACTGGGCGAGTTGCTGCGGGTCGCAGCTTGCGGCGTGATCGGGGCCAATGGCGTTGCGGTCGTAGGTGAGATGTTTTTCGATGATGCAGGCGCCGGCGGTCACGGCCAGGGCGCCGGACATCGCTTCGGTGGTGTGGTCGGAGAAGCCGATGGGCACGCCGAAGCGCCGGCCCATCTCTTCAATCCAGCACAAGTTGGCCTGGTCGAGCGGCGTGGGGTAGCTGCTGATGCAGTGCAACAGGGCGAAGGACGCATCCCAGCCGCGCAGCCAGGCCACCGAGGAGCTGATCTCGTTGATGCTGGCGGCGCCGGTGGAGACCAGGAGCGGCAAGCCCGTCTCGGCGGCGCGGCGCAACAGGGGCCAATTGACGATGTCGGGTGAGGCGATCTTGATCGCCGGCAGGTCCAGCTCTTCGATCTCGTCCACGTCCTGCGGCGAGAACGGCGTGGCCAGGGGGATCAGCCCGACGGCGCGGATTTCGTCCACGATCTTGCGGGTGTCCTGCTCGCCCAGCTCATATCGCCGCAGCATGGCGGTGGGCGTCGGCTCGTGCAACGCGGTCTTCTGATAGCGGGCGAAGATCGAGCTGCGGTGCATCAGGCGGTCGGCGGAAAAGATTTGCAGCTTGACGGCATCGGCGCCGCTTTGCGCCGCCGCGTGCACAAGCTGAAGGGCGCGGTCGAGGCGCCCGTCGTGATTGACGCCGATCTCGGCGATCACCAGCACGGGGCCTTTACGATCCACGGTGCATCCATCCAGTTCCACATCGTTCATGCGACCCTCGACTGTAAAGTCATTTTTTGCTCGCGAAGAATGGTCTCGGCCAGGTACAGGTCACGCCTCGTGTCGATCTCGACGGTTTGGTGCGGCTCGGTGAGGACGGCGCGGCGATCGGCGCCGAAAAAGGCGTGCGGATCGTCGGGCTTTTCCAGCCCGCGCAGCATGGAGCTGCGCGACACGGCCACGACCGCGCCGTCGTGCAGGTAGAGTTTTTCCAAATCCTGGCGGCGATGAATGCTCATGGGTGAAAGGGGGATGGGCTTGTCGCCGTCGAGCCAGCTCATCCAGGCCGGATGCCACTTGCCCACGGGGCAGAAGGAACGGACCGAATCGCAGCCGCTGCGCAGCAGCAGCTCGATGGCGCCGTCGATCACGCCGGCGGGGCGGACCGGCACGTTGCCGTAGAGAACCACCAGGGCGTCGGCCTTGGGCGCGCCGGTGGATTCATGCACGTTCATCGCGTGGAGCATGGCATCCTGCACGGAGGCGTCTTCCGTCGCCAGATGCGCCGGACGGTCGATCACCGGCAGACCGCGGGAGACGGCCAGTTGCTTGATCTGCGGGCAATCGGTGGAAACGACGATGGCGGTGAGCCGTTTGGAAGCCTGGGCATGATCGAAGGTGTATTCGATGACGGGCCGGCCGCACAGGGGCTGAAGGTGCTTACCGGCAAGGCCGGCGCTGCCGGCGCGAGCCAAAATCACGCCTAAGACGTTCATTTTTCTTCCTTGTTCTTGCGTCCGTGGCCCATATATCTACACGTACGAATCGACCAAAAGTTACGGCCGATGCCAATCGCTGCATCCGGCGCACACGGGCAGGGGGCCATATTGCCCGTCCGCGTGCCGCCGGCGCAACTGCGCAAAGGCGTTTTGCCAAATGCCGAGGATGGAATCACTTACGGCATTTCCCAAGACCTGGCGGCCCAGCACATCCTGCTCGCAGGAGACGATTTTTCCGTCACTGAGGATGGTGATTCGCCCGGCCAAGCGGGCGCAGGGCCGCCGCTGGGGAGACTCCATCCGGGCGGCGGAGATGTCCGGGATGCTTTTGCCGTAATCGCTGGGCCCCGCAATGACGGCGCAGGCCAGCGTCCGCAACCAATGGTCGTACCACGCTTCCATCTCAGCCAGGTTGGCGTGGGTCTTGACCAGTGTGGGCACGATCAGGGGCGTACCGCCGCGGCGGGCCTGTCGCCGCTGGACCAGACGACCCAGGTTCTGGACGGCGGTCTTCAAACCGTCGATGCCCATGAGGGCCGCATAGGTTCGCGCCGTTGCCGCGGGGAGGTAAACGGAGATGACGTCCACCGGGCAGTCGGCCAGGCGGTCGACGGTGGAGGGATCGATGCCGATCAAATCCGTCTCGACGGCGACGGCGATGCTGGCCGCCGCGGCGCGGTCGATGACGTCAAAAACGCCGGGGCACAGCAGGGGATCGCCCACCCCGCCCAGGACCAGCCGCAGATCATCCACGGCCCCAAGCTCATCCAGGATTTTGTCCGCCAGGGCCGCGGACAAGTCGCTCCGTTGGACGTTCAGGTAGGTCCCCGGCCAATAGACGGGCCGCGTGCTGCGCCGGGTGCACAATTCCAGCACGACGTCGCGCGGCGTCTGGGGCGGTCCCGGCGGGGAGGGAGCGGCCAGAGCGTGGAGCAGTGGCTCGGCGCCCGTGGCTAGAAGCTGGCCGTTGAACTGCCGCGTCGCCTGCGTGAGCCGTTGGATTTGCCGGTCGCTCTCCAGCGTGAAGCGATGCAGCGTGCGCGCAAGCGCCGCCGGGATGGGGACGCACGATGGCGAAGAAATGGGATCGCGCAGTGGGAGGTCCGGGCGATAGGCCAGAAGCGTGCCGGGGTGCGCGCCGACGGCGGCAAGCTGATCGAGCAACGACCGGCGCATCAGAACGCCGGACAAACCCGGCGCCGCCTGGGAAAAGAAAAAGTCGATCTCCTCGTGAGCGGCGGCGTGATCGATCAGGGCGTCGATGAGCCGCGGATCGACCAAGCCGGAAGCGGGATCGACCAAGAGCACCGCCTGGCCGCCGGGGCATCCGATTTTTTCCAGCAGTTGCTTGATCCACGGGCCGTGGAATCCGCGGTCGAATGCGCACGCGGCCGCCAGGCCGCCGCGCCAGCCGTCGGACCAACGCCGCGCCGCGGAAACGGCGTCGAGATTCGCCAAGGCGACACGCGGGGATGGGGACCAGCAATCGGCGCCGAATGGTTTTGCCACGGCCTGCGCGTGCGACAGTTGATCCTCCCAGCAGAGCAAGGCGGTGCGCCCGATGTGACGCGATTGGCCCAGGCGGCGCAGGGTCCAGGCCAGGACCGGCTCGTCGCGGAAGCAGCGCTGGGCGCTATTGGGGCGGTGGGCCGGCTCGTGCAGCATGGAGAGCACGGCGACCACGCCGGTGGCGGCCTTGTCGCGGTTCATGCCGCCTCCTTCGCTTGGGACTGCGGCTGGGCCAGTCGCTGGGCGATCTGATCCATCAACTGTTGGAACTGGCTTGCGGCGGCCTCGACGGCGCGGACGTTGTCGATGTCGCGCTGGACCTGATGTTTCTGTCGCTCAAAGCCGCCCAGGCGCAGGGCCGTCAGATGGCGGTCGCTCTTGAAACGCTTGAGCTCGGTTTGCTGCGAGAACTGCATGACCATTTCGTACGTCCTGCCGTGCTCGTCCATGGCGGCGCGAAGCTGGTCGATCCGGCCGATGGCCCGGTTGACCCGCTGCTGGTCCTCCAGGTGATCGCGGATTTCCTCCAGCAGCGGCAGGGTCTGGCGGCTGATCCGCTCGATCGCTTCGGCTTCCTCGCGGCGGCGCAGGATGCATTCCCGGCAGCTCGGCAGGAGATCCCAACGCAGAGGCGGACGGTCCTGGTCCATCCGCGGCAGCGGCTGGGCGCAGAATTGGGCGATCGCCTGGGCCAGGGGCATGGCGATGGCGCCGCGCTTGGCGGCCCCGCCCTCGGTGGCGTCGATGATGCGGGCGTGCGATTTGGCGAAATCGCGCTCGAACTGGTGCAGGTAGGCGAAGAGTCGCTCTTCGGTGTACATGGGCCGGCCCTGATGGTCGGGGATTTGCCGCAGGATGGGCCGCTCGCGCACGATCTGCTCCCATTGCTTCATCTCGACGGTGCAGAAGCGGCCCAGCTCCGGGCGCCAGACGTCCTCGTAGCTGGTGCCGGGGGCATAGCACAGGCCGTCGCTGAAACCCAAATCCTGGCCGACGAAAATGATCGGATCGCACCCCAGATGCTCGGCCAGGTAAAAGGCCAGATGGGCGACGGTGGCGCCGCTGGTCAGGCCGGACTTCTGCAATTTCAGCTCGCGCACCATGGATTCGGCAAAATCGTTGCCGATCACGGTGACGGGGCCGGTGGTCATTTCGAAGATGGCGCTGGTGGCCTTGGGCTCGGCGATCAGCTCGGTGCGCATCGCCGCCGGCAGCTTCTCAAAAAATCGCGTGCAGATTTCGTGATAATCCAGGGACGTCACGAAATGCGGCTGGATGCCCATCTCCAACAGCGGCTGCAGCGTCGTCTGCACGGCGATAAGCAGGGCGTTGTTCTCCAGACCGCTCAGCAGGTGCTTATTTTTGCGCAGGGAGGGGCCGGCGGAGACGATCACCGCGGGGCGGCCGCGGTAGCGGTCCTTGAGCCGCTGCAAGCTGGGCGTGGCGGCGTACCAGCCGATGTTCGCCGCGATGTTTTCCGCGGTTTTTTGGCTGTTGAGCAGCAGGGTGTTCATGTTGGTGCGGCAGAAGGCCGCGAACTCGCCGATCCACGTCTCCACCTGGCGGAAAAACCTGGGATGCAGTCGCACGGCCGCGGCCAGAGCGATCGTCTCGGTTCCCACAGACACCAGGGCGGTATTGGGCGTCAGGCGGGCGAAGAACGGGGCCTTCTGCTCGTGAGCGAACCACATCACGCGATGACTGGCGATCAGTTTGGATAAATCCCGATGCTCCAATGCGGTGCGGATCATCCGCACGTCAGGTTCAAAGACACAAAGGATCGCTTCGTCGCTGGCGCGTTCGAACAGCAACTGCAAGTGATAACCCAGCCCCAATCCCAGGACGTAAAACGTCATCTTCTTTTCAACGTCGACCGGATCGATCAACCGTTGCGCTTCGTCGATCGGCTGATGGTGGCTGTGCAGATAGACGCGGCGGCCGTCGGCAGTCTGCACCGCGATGGTGGGGCAGAGGGACTTGGAAGCCTCCACTTCATACGGCTGCGCCGCCTCGACCGCTTCGGCGAGCTGCGGCTCGGCCTCCCACAGGGCCGCGAGATTGGCCAGGATCGGCGCCTCGGGCGCTTGCATGAATTGCCGCGATGGATCGGCCAGGGTGGTCATGGACGGATGCTTGCTCCGGCGCCCGGCGGCGGCTAGCGTTAACCAGAACACAGTCGCCTCCGGCAGGAGCGACTTCCCGGTATTTATCGGACCTGCCGCGGGCAAACATTGAGGCATTCCATGAGCGCGCTGACCCAATATCTCCTGCACACGCCCTGGTGGGTGGCCGGCGGGATCATCCTGGTGGGGCTGGCCGTCTTGTATTCAGGTAACCGCCGGCAGGATAAGACGTTGCTGCGCATCGGGGCGGCCTTGTTTGCCCTGGGCTTGATCCTGGGCATCCTGGGCTGGCTGTTTCCCTCAGATCGCCAGAAGGTGGAAAAGCGAACCAAGGAAATGGTCGCGGCCGTCAACAAGGGCGATTGGAATTCGCTGCGATCGTTGCTGGACGATCAGACGGCCATGGACGCCGCTTCGCACACCGTCACCGCCGGAAGGGAAGAAATCCTGCGCGAAATGAAAATGGCGTACGACAAGTACGGCGTGAAATCCGCGTGGGTCCTAAGCATGCAAACCAGGCAGACGGATACGCTGATCACCATCTTGCTGGACGTGATCAGCACGCAGGAGGTCACGCAGGATCGCCCCGAAGTCAGCCATTGGCAACTCGATTACGAGCAATTTGGCAATGGTTGGATGCTGCAAAAAATCACCCTGACGAGCGTCGGCGGCGACCGCGGCGAGCAACAGTTCAATCCGTTTACGAGATAGGAATCGAATGCTTCGGCTGTCGCGCCAGCAAATCCGGCAAATCGATCGCCTGGCGATCCAGCGCTATGGCATTCCCGGCGTGGTGCTGATGGAGAACGCGGCCCGCGCCGTGGCGGAGGCGGCGTGGACCATGCTCGGCCAAGAGCCGCACGCGACGGTGCTGGTGGTCTGCGGCGGGGGCAACAACGGCGGGGACGGCCTGGCGGCGGCGCGACACCTGCACAACCGCGGCGCCGACGTACGCATCGTGCTCATCAGCGACCCGGCCAAATACGAAAACGAGGCGAAGATCAATTGGGAGATTGTCCGGCCGATGAAGCTGCCGATCGCCAGCGGCGTCGAAGGGCGGCCGCAACTGGTCGTCGACGCGATTTTTGGTACGGGCCTGACCCAAGCGCCGCGCCCGCCCTTTGCACAGATTGTCGAGGCGATGCACGGCTTTGGCGTTCCGATTTTGTCGGTTGACATTCCCAGCGGACTGGACTGCGACAGCGGCAAGCCGCTGGGACCGGCTTGCGTCAAGGCGACGCGGACGGTGACATTTGTCGCCGAAAAGATCGGATTTGCCCAACCGACGGCGCGCCAGTATTTGGGTGAGGTAACGGTGGCGGACATCGGCTGCCCGCGGGAACTGGTGGAAGGATGACCCGTCTCAGCGTCAACGTGAACAAGATCGCGACGCTGCGCAACACGCGCAGCATCGGCATCCCCAGCGTCAGCCGCGCGGCCCAGCTCTGTCTGGAAGCCGGCGCCCACGGCATCACCGTGCACCCGCGGCCGGACCAGCGGCACATCCGCCCGGCGGACGTGCTGGACATCGCGCAGTTGCTCAAGAGCTACCCGCACGCGGAATTCAACATCGAAGGCAATCCGTTTTACGAATACGTGCACTATGCCCAGGAGGTGCGCCCGACGCAGTGCACGTTGGTGCCGGATACGCCCTCGGCGGCGACCAGCGATCATGGATGGGATTTGCGGCGCGATGGCGAGCGACTGCGGCCGGTGATCGAGCAACTTAAATCCTTCGGCTGCCGGGTCAGCCTGTTTATGGATGCCGCAGCGCCGGCCCTGGAGCTGGCCAAGCAGATCGGCGCGGATCGGATCGAGCTGTACACGGCGCCCTACGCGCACGACTTTGCCGATGGCGTTGGCGCGGCGGTGGGCCCGTACGTGACGGCGGCCAGGCGGGCGGCGGAATTGGGCCTGGGCGTCAACGCCGGACATGATCTGAATTTGAGCAATCTGAGCCCGTTTTTGCGGGCCGTGCCGGGGGTTTTGGAAGTGTCCATCGGCCATGCCCTGATCGCCGACGCCCTGGAATTCGGCTTGGAGCAGACGGTGCGGCGGTATCTGGCGTGCCTTGAGAATTGAGCCGGGCGATCTAGAATCAATCCATCATGAATATCGGCGGCGCTATCACGGCGATGATCAGCCCGTTTCGCGAAGGCAAGCTGGATGAGCAGCGTCTGCGCGAGCAGGTGGAGTATCAAATCAAAAACGGCATCGACGGCTTGGTGCCGGTGGGCACGACGGGCGAATCGCCGACGCTGGATTTCAAAGAGCACGCGCGGGTGATCGAGCTGACGGTGCAGTACGCGGCCGGGCGAGTGCCGGTGATCGCCGGCACGGGCGCCAATGCGACCACCGAAGCCCTGGAGTTGCACCAGATCGCCAAGCGGGCCGGGGCCCCGGCGTGCCTGTCGGTCAATCCCTATTACAACAAGCCGACGCAGGAAGGGCTGTACCGGCATTTCATGACCCTGGCCGATCGCGTGGACCTGCCCATCGTGCTGTACAACATTCCCGGGCGCACGGGCGTGACCATGTCGCCGGCGACGGTGGCCCGCCTCAATCGCCATCCCAACATCATCGCCATCAAGGAGGCAACGGGCGATCTGAACCTCGTGGCGGAAATCGCGTCACTGTGCGACATCACGATCGTCTCCGGCGACGACTCGCTGACCGTGCCAATCATGTCCATCGGCGGCAAGGGCGTCGTCAGCGTGCTGTCGAACCTGATCCCCGGGCAAATCAAAAACCTGACCAAGCTGTGCGCGGCCAATCAGTACACGCAGGCGGCGGCGCTATTGAAGAAGCTCTATCCGCTGATGCGGGCGATGTTTTTGGACGGTAACCCGGTGGGCATCAAGCACGCGATGAAAGCCGCCGGCCTGGACAGCGGCGAGCTGCGCCTGCCCCTCTGGGAAGCCAGCGACAACACCAAAAAGCAGATCGAGCAGTGCATGAAAGAGACCGGCTCGCCCCTGGCATGATCTAAATGCAACCGCAGAGACGCAGAGACGCAGAGACAGCCGCAGAGAAAAAAACCTTTCTGTGTGTTCCCATTTTCGTCACGGATGATCTGGCCAAAGCTCGCCGCGATATCGCCGCCGCGGTCCAAGCCGGGGCGGAGATGATCGAGCTGCGCATCGATCCGCTCGGCGAGGCGTCTTTCCTGCCGCTGCTGAAGGATTGTTCCGTTCCCGTCATCGTCACCTGCCGGCCGACGCGGGAAGGAGGAATGTCCGATCTGAGCGACGAGCAACGGCTCAACTTGCTGATCGCGGCGGCCGAGGACGCGGACTATGTCGACGTCGAATTGAAGACGGCCCTCGCCCAGGCGGAATTGTTTGCGCAGGTGCGTGCGCCGGTGGTCCTGAGCGTTCACGATTTTTCCAGCCGGCCGAACAAGCTGTACAACGTCGTCAACGAGATGAATGGGCTTGATGCCCGGATCAACAAGATTGTCTGGACCGCGCGCAGCATCCGCGACAACGTGGAAGCCTTCGAGCTTCTGCAATCGCCGGAGCGGCCCACGATTGCCCTTTGCATGGGCGAGGCAGGGCTGATCAGCCGGGTCCTGGCGAAAAAATTCGGCGCGTTCCTGACCTATGCGTCGCTGAGCGGCGACGAGGCGACGGCGCCGGGCCAGGCCACCATTGACGAACTGAAAAAACTGTACCGCTGGAACGCGATCGGCACGGGCACCAAGGTGTACGGCGTGGTGGCGCATCCGGTGGGGCATTCGATGTCGCCGGCCATTCATAACGCCGCGTTCGACGCCCTTGGGTACGACGGCGTCTATCTTCCGATGCTCGTGGAGCCGAGCTACGAAAGCTTCAAGGCGTTCATGGAAACGTTCGTGAATTTCGCGCCGCTCGATTTGTCCGGCTTGTCCGTCACCATCCCGCACAAGGAGAACGCTCTGCGGTATCTCCAGGGGAAGAACGCGGAGATTGAAGAGCTGGCGCGGCGCATTGGCGCGGTCAACACGATCAAAATCGATTCGGGAAAGCTGCGCGGCAGCAACACGGATTACTCGGCCATGCTGGACAGCATCACCCAAGCCGCGGGCATCGGCCGCGATGGGCTCAAGGACCTGCGTTTTGGCGTGATCGGCGCCGGCGGCGCGGGGCGCACGGCCGTGGCGGCGCTGGCGCACTACGGCGCGGCGGTGCAGGTCTGCGACTACCTGCCGGATCGCGCCACCGCCCTGGCGGAAGCATATGGCGGCCGCGGCGGCAAGGTGACCGCCCTCGAGCTTCGGCGATTTGGCGACTGCGACGTGTGGATGAACGCCTCGCCCGTCGGCATGCATCCCCACGTCGATCAAAGCCCGCTGGGAGACCACGAGCCGCGCTGGTCGGCCAAGACGATCGTTTTCGACGTCGTGTACAACCCGATGAAGACGAAGTTTCTCGCCCAGGCCGAAGCCGCGAGGGCCAAGACCATCAGCGGCGTCGAAATGTTCGTCCGCCAGGCCGCGGCGCAGTTTGAATTATGGACCGGCCGGCCCGCACCCGGCGATCTGATGCGCCGCGTCGTCGAAACCCGCCTGACTCACCCCTAAGAGAAGACGACGCTTCCTATCTCGCCGCCCGGTATGCCGCACCGTTTTCAATTCTCTTAAAAACAAATGCAACCGCGGAGACGCAGAGAAAACAGAAATTCTCTTTTTTAAAAATCAATTTCTTCTCTGCGGCTGTCTCTGTGTCTCAGCGTCTCTGCGGTTGCATTTTATTCAAGCGGTTTTCGCGGCGACGGGGATGACCGTGATGCTGCGGGGGATGGTGGGGCAGTCGTGTTGACAAACGCCGCAGCCGATGCAGCCGTGGGGGTTCACCGCGACGCGGCCGTTTTTCAGTTCGATGGCGGCGCTGCCCAGCGGGCAGTGGTCCACGCAGATCGTGCACGATTCACCGGTGCGGCGCAGGCAACTGTCTTGCCACCAGACGGCCGTGCCCATGTCGATGTCGTTCAGCGAGGTGGGAACCAGGGCGCCGCTGGGGCAGACGTTCATGCATTGCAGGCCCTGGCAGACGACGCAAGCGTCGGCGTCGGCGTCGATGTAGGGCAAGCCATCGCCTTTTTTGCCGCCGGGATCGATCTGGATCGCCTGGGCAGGGCAGACGCGGACGCAGTCGCCGCCGCGGGTGCAGGTTTGGCGGAATTTCTCCTCCGGCAGGGCGCCCGGAGGGCGCAGCCAGACGTTCAGCGGGATTCGCCCAGGCGCTGGATGGGCGGGGCGATCGAGATTGGCCAGTTGCCGGGCGGTGCGCTGCAGCGGCTGGGCGGCGGCCGCCAGCGGTCGCAGGATCTGCGACAATCCCAGGCGAAAAAATCGCCGCCGATCCACGGATTTGTCGCCGTCCGGGTTCATCGTAATGTTGGTACGGTCAAGTGCCCGAGTTTGGGGGGCAGCAAACCTCCAGCAGTTGATCCACGACGCGGCGCCAGGTGAAGTTGGTCGCGGCAAAGGCCGGGCCGGCTTGGCGGGCACGGGCGCCGATCGTCGGATCATCCATCACCTGCTTCATCAACGACACCAGATGATCCAAGTTGGGCTGGAGGACATAGCGCCCGACGGCATCCGGGCCGGGCAACGGCACTTGGGTGCTGTCGATGCGCAGGGCGAATTCGTCGGCGGTGAAGTCATCGGTTGATCCGCCGCGGGTGCAGATCACCGGCAGACCGCTGGCTATCGCCTCCAGAACCGGCATATTATACCCCTCGGCGCGATAGGGACTGACGTAGGCATCGGCGGCCTGGTAGATTTGGGCGAGCTGGGCGAAGGTCATGGTGACACCCTCGTAGCGCAGGCGGGTTTGCAGGCGGTTGAGCTCCGCTTGCGTGAGCAGTCGCACGGCGCTGCCGAAAAAATCGCGCGCGCGGTAAAGGGCATCGACGCCTTTGACCAGCAGGCGCAACTGGGGATGGGTCTGGGCGACGATGGCGGCGGCCTTGAGCAGCAGATCCGTGCCCTTGTTGGGGGTCATGGCGCTGCCCGTAAAGAAAAATGTGAAATCGCTGATGCCCAGGCGTTGGCGCAACTGGGCCTTCCGTTCGGGCGGGAGGGGTTGGAAAAGGGAACCATCGACGCCGTGGGGGATCACCTTGACGCGCTGGGGGTCGGCGCCGCTGTTGAGCAGGCCGCGCCGCGACCATTGCGAGGGGGTCACGATGATGGCGTTGCCATCGCGATGGGCCTGCGCCAGCGGGATGTTGCCCGCGACTTCGGAGGGACCCAGGCCGCCGGCTTCGCAGGCGATGAAGGCGACGGTCCGTGACGCCCGTGGGCTTGGCCGCAGGTCCAGGGGAAATCCAATTCGATAGACGACGTCGAACGTTTCTGCATCCAGCGGGGCGGGGATTTCCCGCAAACGAGCTTCGTCACCGGGGGGCATGAGCCCGCCGGCCGGTTGCCAGGAATTTCTCAGGTAGGGCAGATCATGGTGCCTGAGCGTCACGTCCGGCCTGTTCAACAGTTCCAGCAACTGGAATTGATTCACGATCGCGTAAGAATGCGGCAGAAAACGCCATCCCTCGATCAGCAGACGATGGGCGGTGGTGTCAGACATGCCAAGCTCGAGAAGTTCACCCTACCCCAGCCGCGCGGCGGTGGCAACGACACCACAGCCTGAGGGGTCATCCGTGTTCGTTTATACAGTTTCGATTGCTGGAGAAAAAGGAAATGTTGGATCGGCGCTGGGGCGTTGGGGCGCTGGATGGAGAGCCGCGCCCATTGGATTCAGCGGCTTAGCATGATCACGCCTTCAAGTGGCGACGCCTTGCCGCTCTCGGCGTCCAGTGCCCAGGCGGCGATGCGAATGGCTTTGAGGTTCGTCGGCAGTCCGGCCAATGGGAAAGTGGCCTGCCAGCCGCATCCCTGGTAACGCGAATCGCCCAATTGCGTGGCGATGTCGTGCCGTTCCAGGCCGATCTCGGCCAGGGCGAAAATGATCGGTTGCTGTTGGTTGTTCTGATAGGTGAGAAAAACCGCATCCGCGACTTGCCGCTGGAGCGGAAAGACGGCCCATCCGGTGGCGCTGATTTGGCCGACCTGCGGGGTGGTGGCTCTTTCGAGTTGGCCGCGGACGCCGGCGGCCGATTCGGCGTCCGCGGGGCGTATCAGCGCGGCATTGTTCCCGGCGATCAGCGGCGGATGCACATAGCCCATCGCGTCCAACTCGTTGGCCTCGCTTTTCAATATCGTTAGACTCGGGAATAGAAAGGCCAATTGCGGATTGTCCGGAAAAATATTCACCAGCAGGAGTGCCGCCTTAAGTTGGCGCTGGTAGATGCGCCAACTTTGGCAACCGGCGATGGCCGAGGGAAACGCGGAGATTTGGACGAGTATCAACGAAGTCGCAAGGCAAACGGGTAGCTGAGTCCATAGTGAATCGAGCCGCCCCGCCAGCCGCGTGCGCAGATCATCGCAAATCAGGGGGATCAGGCCGATCAGCGCGATGGGAAGAAACAGCGAGTGAGCCACATAACGGGAATTAGTCGCCTGCTGGGGCCCGGATCCCCCGCGGCAGAAGCCGGCGATCAGCGCGCTCAGCACGCTAAAGCCGCCCACCGCCAGCCAGCTCAGCATGTTTCCGCACAGCTCAAGCTCTCCTTTGCGCCAGCAATAAATGAAATATCCGATGGCGGCGAGATACATCGCCAGCATCATCCCGCCCAGGACGGTGCACGCCGTCTGCCATGAATAGGTTGTGCTGTAAGCGAACGCATTGCCAGAAAAAGTGAGAAGGTAAAGCAGCACGCTGAGCGGCCGGGTTGTGTAAAAACCGCCGAAGGTGGAAAGACCGCGGTAATGATAAAAGTACAGTGCGGCATTGATCGCCAACCCCGCCATCCAGACGGCAAAGAGCCATCTCTTTTTGAACAGTTCATCACCAGACCGCGACCATGCCAGAATCGCGCCGACCAGAGCCCAAGAGAAAAATCCGTTGCCGTTGGTAAACGTGGCGGCGGACGCCAGCAGCAGACAGATCAGCAGCTTGAGCCAGGGACGCAGTGCCGACGCGGCGGCAACGACGGCCGCGGCGAGAATGGTCATCGGCAAAATGTTGGCAACGCCGATGCCCCACAACCAGTTCTCGCTCTGTGCCGGGGTGAAGATCAGAAGATTGCACAGAAACCAAAGGATCAATGCGCGGCCGGGCGGCGCGGTTTTGCGGATGAGCCACCAAATGGCCAGCGAAGCGATGAAGGCAAAAATCCAACCGGTCCACAAATTGGCCAGGTTGTTCCAGTCGGTGAAGGAATTGAGGGCGAGGTAAACCAATCGAGGGATCAACGGCCTGTGTTCATTGTGCCGGGCGATGAGATCGGTGAACGTGAGCTGATGCTGGTGCGCTTTGACGTAGAGCCTGGCTAAATCAGGGGACCATTCATCCCAAAAATGAACATCGACGCCGTAGCGAAGGATGAGCCATGGCGGCAGCAGCGCCGGCGAGGCCGCTGCCATGAACCAGAGCCAACCAGAGCGTGACTTGGTCATGGGCACCGCGGCATTTATAGCCGCGGGCGGCGGCCCGCGGAAGCGCGGCATCAGGCCGGCGTGCTCCGCACGCGCGGTAATGCCAACAAGCCTCCTACCTACCTGCGCGGCGCGGTCGGGCGAGGGGCGGTGGTACCAGGCATGCCAAGCTCGAGAGGTTCGCCCTCCACCAGCCGTGCAGCGGCGGCAACGACAGGACGGCTCTTCAGCGACCGGTCAGGAACATGAATCGTTTGATCACATCCACTTGATCGCTGCGCGCGTAGATTCCGTTGGAGAGGAGGGCCCCAAGACCATGGTATGAACGGGCTTTCATGAAGTCCTGTATGATCGGACGTGTGGCGGTGCTTTGCTCGATGAGCAGCAGTCGAGGGCGGAAGCGGAGCAAATCGAAATCACATTTCAGCCGCTCTCACGCGATTCCCACGCCCGCCCCAGCGCCTCGCCGATCTGCCGCGCATAATCCTGTGCGTCCAAAAATCGTGGTCCGGCCGACATGGCTGCGGAAATCTTTTGCCCGATGGCCGCGCGATACGTCGCATCCGTGGCCAATTTCACCGCGAGCTGGATGTAGGCTCGCGGGTTGTCGGCGATTAACTCCTGCATGTGGAGTTCGCGCATGAAACCCGCCCCCATCAGGGAGCGGAACTGGCAGCCGTTCATGACGACCGGCGGCAAGCCGACCAGCAGGCCATCCAAGAGCGTCGTGGCTCCGGAAAAGGGAAACGAATCGAGATACACATCCCCCATCTGCATCCGCCGCAAGAATTCTTGCCGAGTGCGCGACGGGCGGAACAGCAGCAGACGCTGGGGCGAAACGCCGTGACGCTGCAAGGTGTCTTTCATCCGCGCGATCAATGCGCCGTAGGGAAATCCGAAGGTCCAATTCGGGTTGCGCAGATGCAACAAGAGGCGGGAATTGGGTGTCGCGGCGAGGACCTGCGCCCAGGTGTTTTCCAATTCGGGCGAGATTTTGTAGGCGTTGGCGCCGGAGACGAAGACGATCGCATCGGAGGCCACGCCCGATTCCGGTCGTGACGGCGGCGGGCCTAGCGGCCCGGCCGGTTCGGTGCCGAAGTCGTAGCAATGTCCCGTTCCATCCAGCAGCAGCAGGCGCTCGCTGTAATGTTCCTGCGCACCGCTCGGCGGCTCGACGTAGGTGCCCGACAGATGCCAGTCCACGTGGCGCAGTCCGGTGGTGACGCTCGAGCAGATGCTGGCGACCTGCACACGCGCCAGCCGATGGGCTGCCAGGAGCGTCACGACGTTGGGCGCCGCGGTGACGGCGGTTGTCACCAGGAGGATGTCCAGGTCCGCCTCCCGGATCACCTGGACCTGCTGCTGGAGCTTCGGCGGCAACGCGATAAACCGGTCGGCGCAGCCGGCGCAAAGGCGCTCCATCGCACAACCGGTTGAAACAATGGACAGGAGGATCACCTCGAATCGCCGGCGGTCCAGATGGTGGTACAAAGGCAGGGACGCGAACGGTTCCGTGTTGGGGCGGAAATCGATTGCCAGCACCCCCAGGCGGATGCGGGACCGCGGCGAAGAGGGGGCGAAATCGTGATCCAGCGGATGGCCCGTCGCGGTCAGAAGCTGTTCCAGGATGCGGGCCCGGCGCGACATCAGTGGGCACACATTTTGCCGCGCGGAATACGCCGGGATCATATGCAGATCCACGGCGCGTTGCGCGATTTGCAGCCACTGCTGCGACACCGCATTGGCCGCCAGCAGCTCTTGCAGGTGGCCCAAATGCGATTCCAGGTGCCTCACCCAGGTTTCAGCCTCACCTTCGGACCAAAACATGTACGGCATTTCCAGGGTGTATGAGAGGTAGGCATTGACGAGCCACGGCGGCAATTGATCCAATGTCCAAAGGTGCGGCAACTCATGCGGATGAAGCAACAGCATAGTCGCGAGCAGCGCCCCCGCCGTTGGCGTTGGTTCTTGCAGTCGCTGAAGAATCTTTTGCTTTAGTTCATCATCCGCGGGGCTGGGCATCCGCTGGCGCACGCCACTGCCCATCAGGGCCTGGTGCACGCGGCCCAGCTCCCCCTCGAAATGCTCCTGCGCCTCCCGGGGCGAAAGACTCAACCATTGCTGCGCCAGCTCGAGCCGCGCTGACGCCAGTGTTCCCATCACCGACTCAAGAACGTCGTCCAGCTCCATCAACTCCGCGACACTCACCGAGGTCTCCTATGTCGGCCGTAACGTTTAGCTCGGGGGAGCAGAAAACGCCATCCCTCGATCAGCAGACGATGGGCAGGGGAGCCGGACATGCCAAGATCCCACCCTACACCGGCGGCGCAGCGGCGGCAACGACACGACGTCTCTTCATTGGCCGGTCAAGAACTTGAATCGTTTGATCACATCCACTTGATCGCTGCGCGCGTAGATTCCGTTGGAGAGGAGGGCCCCAAGACCATGATATGAACGGGCTTTCATGAAGTCTTGTATGATCGGACGTGTGGCAGTGCTTTGCTCGATGAGCAGCAGTCGAGGGCGAAAGCGGAGCAGATCGAAAGCCTGCAGCGTGTCCCACTCGGCGCCTTCCAAGTCGAGGACGACCAGGTCGATGTCGCCGTGGTGGTCCGCCAGCAGGTCGTTGAGCGTGGCCCGTGGGACGGAAATGACGGATCGGTTCATGGGCCCGACCGACTGCAATTGGGAGGCTGAGATTTTGGTGTAGGACATCATGCCGCCGTATCGATCCTGGACCACCCACAGGTCGGTGGTGCCGCCGGCTTGCTTGTCGAGGGCGGCGTGGACGACGCGGCTGTGAGGCCGGCGGGCGGCGCAACGTTGGGCCGGCTGCGGATTCGCCTCGACCAGCAGCCCGTTCCACCCCATCGCTTCCAGGGCATAGGTCACGGAAAAGTTCAAGCCGTCGAAGGCGCCGGCCTCGATGAAAAACCCTTCGGTCTGTTTGCCCAGCAGATCCCAGGCCCAGACGTCCTCGGCGAATTGCGCGCGAAATTCGATCTGCATTCGCGGCTGGCGGCGCTGCGACTGGAGAATGGATTCCGCCTGGACGGCCGCCAAGAGCTGCTGCGTGCGCCACAGTTGAATCTCGGTCTTCCACAGCTCGCGCTGCAGATCGGCGGTTTTTTCAGAAAACGGGTCGGGCCCTTGGGTCATGGGGATGGGCTAAATGGCCACCATGAACTTGAACCGTTCGATCATGTCGGCTTGGTCGTCGCGAATGTAAATCCCGTCGGAGGCCAAGGAACCCGGGTTGCGGTAACCGTGCGCCTGCATGAAGTTTTGCACGGCGGACTTGATGTCGGCGTTTTCCTCGATCAGCAACAGCCGCGGCCGAAAACGCGGCAGGTCGAACCCCTGCAGCACATCCAGTTCGGCGCCTTCCACGTCTAGAACGACCAGGTCGATTTCGCCGTGGTGATCGGCCAGCAGTTCATTGAGGGTGGTGCGCGGGACGGAAATGGCGGACTTGGGCAACGCGCCGACCATCTTGAGGTGGGCGCCGGTGGCCTTGGAATAGGAGAGCATACCGCCGTAGGCGTCGTCGACCACCCAGAATTCGCCGGCGCCTCCACCCTGGTTGCTCAGGACGGCGTTGACCACGCGGCTGTGAGGGCGGCGGGTGGCGCACTGGTGGGCGCGCTGCGGGATGGGCTCGACCAGCAATCCCTCCCAGCCGACGGCCTCCAGGGCATAGGTCACGGAACACTCATAACCATCAAAGGCGCCGGCCTCGATGAAAAAGCCGCTGGTTTGCCGGTTCAGCAGGTTCCAAGCCGCGACGTCTTCGCCCAGTTGGCTGCGGAATTCGATGGGCATTCTGCTCTGGCGTTGCTGGAGGCGGAGTGTGGATTCGGCCTGCAGAGCGGCCACCGCCTGCCAGGTCCGCAGCAATTGTTGATCCACCGTCGCCACCCGCTGCTGCAGGCCTTGCAGGACCTCCCACGGATTTTGCGCTCGCGTGGTCATGGCGACGGCACGGAAAAAAAACTCAACACCACTTATACCGATTCGACCGCCCCAGAAGAATAGCGAGCTTCAGCGTTGAGCGCTGAACACGCCGTCGAGGGGCCATGCCTTGGCGGTGTCGGTGTCCAAGGCCCAAGCCCTGATGCGAACAGGATTCAATCCCGCGGGCAACGCGGCGAAGGGGACCGTCCCCTGCCAGCCGCACCAGAGGTAATTCCTGTTGCCGGTCTGTTCGACGATGTCGGATCGCTTCACGCCCAGGTCGGCCAAGCCGCAGATGATCGGCTGGCCCCGGCGGTTTTCATAGGTCAGAAAGACCGCGTCGGCGGGCTGGCCGGTGCCGGAAAAGATCGCCCAACCGCTCACCGTGATTTGGGCACTGGACTCGGGCACGTAGTGATCGAGCTTCCCGCGGGCGCCGCTGACCTGGCTCGGATCGCTGGCGCAAATCTCGTCGGCGTTGCTGCTGGCGATCAGGGGCGGATGCAAATACCCGATCCGGTTGATCGCGTTGACCTGCTCGATCAGGATGCCGGGGGCGGGATAGACTTTTGCCAGTTGAGGATTGTCCGGAAGGACGTTGATCAGCAAAACCGCCGCCTTGACGCCGCGTTCCGAGGCCCGCCAGTGATGGCACGTTTCGATGGCTGGCCAAAGGCACAGCAGTTGCACCACGATCAATCCCGCGGCCAGGAAAGCCGGAACCTGCGCCAAGAAAAGACCCGCGCCTGCCGCGGACCGCCGGCGCAGGTCCTGGCACATCAACGGCAGCAGATTCACCAGGGCGATCGGCAAATAGAGCGATGAGGTGACGTAGCGCGATTCCAGGGCCTGATCGACGCCGAAATCCGCGCGGGCGTTGGCCGCCAACGCGGCGCTGCACACGGCAAATCCGGCCACGGCCAGCCAGGGCAGCATCCGCCCGCAAAGTTCCCGCGGTCCGCGTCGCCAGCAATACACGAAGTGCCCCGCCGCCGTCAGTAACAGCACCAGCATCACCCATCCCATGACCAGGGCCGTTGTCGTTGGTGCGTACGTGCTGCCCGCCGAGAACGGATTACCCAGAAATACGAGGTAGTAGCGCATGACTTGCCAGGCCGTTTCCGGGTAACCCGGTGCGACGGTGAGACCCGGCCTCTTGAAATGGATCAGGTAAAGCACCACGTTGACCACGAATCCGATGCCCAACGCGGCGAGGAACCATTTCTTGGCCTTCAATTCGTTCCAGGAATCGGACCAGGCCACCAGCAGGCCGGCCAGCGGCCAGCAGAGGGCGCCGTTGCCGTTGGTGTACGTCGCCGCCGACGCCAGCAGAAGACACAGGATCAGCTTGAACCATCCGACTGCGCCGCAGAGGACGACGACAAAGGCGATGACCATGAACGCCGGCGCCAGCATGTACGGAACGCCGGTGCCCAGCAGCATGTTTTGGTCCTGCGCCGGCGTGAAGAGCAGCAGGTTGCAGATGAACCACCGCACGGCCCAGCCGCCCGCGTCCGTGCGCCGGCACAGCCACAGCAGGCCCAGCGACGTGACGCACAGGATGCACCAGCCCAACAGCAGATCGTCGATGTTGTTCCAGTGGGTGAAGCGGCCCAGTGCCAGCCAGATGAGCCGAGGCACGAGCATGCGGTGTTCGTTGTGCTGGGTGACCAGATCGCCGAAGGTGAGCTGGTGGTGGAAGGCTTTGACGAACAGCCCGGCCCAGTTGGGGTCCCATTCGTCCCAGAAGTGAACATCGACGCCGTCGCGAAGGATGAGCCATAGCGGCAGCAGGGCCGGCGAGGCCGCCGCCATGAACCAGAGCCAACCCGTGCGTGACTTCGTCATGGGTACCGCCGCATTTATAATCCCAGCGCGCCGGGACTGCCAGCGGAAGAATAGCGGGCGTTTCAGCGTTGAACGGTGAACATGCCGTCGAGGGGCCATGCCTTGCCGGTGTCGGTGTCCAAGGCCCAAGCCCTGATGCGAACGGGATTCAATTCCGCGGTCAGGATGGCCAAGGGGATGGTCCGGCGCCAGCCGCACAGGAGGTAATTGCGGTTGCCGGTCTGCTCAACGATGTCGGGTCGCTTAACGTCCATATCGGTCAGCATGAAGATGATCGGCTCGCCCCGGGGGTTGTCATAGGTCAGAAAGACTGCATCGGCGGGTTGGCCGTTGCGGGAAAAGATCGCCCAACCGGCCACCGCGATCTGGGCACCGGACTGGCCGTAGCCGTCGAGCTTGCCGCGGGCGCCGCTCACCTGGCTGGGATGGCTGGCGCGAATGTCGGCGGCGTTGCTGCTGGCGATCAGGGGCGGATGCAAATACCCGATCCGATTGATCGCGTCAGCCTGCTCGATCAGTACGCGGGGTCTTGGAAAGATAAACACCAGTTGGGGGTTGTACGGAATGACGTCGATCAACAACACGGCCGCTTTAACCCCGCGCTGGAAGGTGCGCCAATGATCGCACGTTTCGATGGCCGGCCCCATGCACATCAGTTGGACCATGGTAAGTCCCGCGGCCAGGAAAGCCGGAACCTGCGCCCAGAAAAGACCCGCGCCTGCCGCGGACCGCCGACGCAGGTCCTGACAGATCAACGGCAGCAGATTCACCAGGGCGATCGGGAGATAGAGCGATGAGGTGACGTAGCGCGTTTGCAGGGCCTGATCGGCGCCGAGACCCCCGCGGGCGTTGGTCACCAATGCGGCGGTGCACACGGCGAATCCGGCCACGGCCAACCAGGGCAGCATCCGCCCGCACAACTCCCGCGCTCCCCATCTCCAGCCATACAGGAAGTAGCCCGCCGCCGTCAGCAGAAGCAGCAGCATGACCAATCCCATGACCAAGGCCGTTGTCGTTGGCGGGGACGTGCCCCCGGCCAAGAAGGGATTGCCCAGAAACACCAGGTAGTACTGGATCGTTTGTGCGGCGGTTCCCGGGAGACCCGGTGCGACGGTGGGACCCGGCGTCTTGAAATGGATCAGGTAAAGCACCACGTTAACGACGAACCCAATGCCCAACGCGGCGAGGAACCATTTCTTGGCCTTCAATTCGTTCCAGGAATCGGACCAGGCCACCAGCAGGCCGGCCAGCGGCCAGCAGAGGGCGCCGTTG
>Ga0208323_1000119_pt1 | contig 50863 bp, 42 predicted proteins | sample June2015DPH_10_1_2_FD_184703 | JGI IMG/M metagenome (GOLD analysis project Ga0208323, IMG submission 184703) | Peatland microbial communities from SPRUCE experiment site at the Marcell Experimental Forest, Minnesota, USA - June2015DPH_10_100... | ecosystem: Environmental > Terrestrial > Soil >... | reverse complement strand
ATGCGCTGGACACGACGCGGCGCTCACCGCCTCCTCAAGCTCCGCCTCTGGATCGCTCGCTGCGGAACAACTTGGTTCGAAGTCTTGTATTCTCGCGGAGCTCAACTGACAAATGCTTGACACAACCGCGCTTAAGGATGGCTTTGAGAATTACATGGTGCTACAGTACACTCGGCAGTGGGTTCGGCTGAGGGCGTGCCGCCCTCAGGACCATGCCGAAAAGTGCAGAACTTAGCACCGGATAGGGTGATTAAACGGACCGGGACCATTTGGCGAAAGCCAGTGCGCGTTCGGCTACGCCACGTGGAGGCGGTGTGCGAAGCATTCAGGCAAAGCTACGGCACACCGCGCCTGGGAAACCCCAAAGAGCCACTGGACGACCTCGTGTCCATCGTCGTTTCGAACAAGACCTCACCAGTGATGGCAAGGGTAGTTTATATGCGCCTGAAGGGCCGGTTTAAGAAATGGGGCGACGTACTCGCTTCGCCTTTCGGGGCTCTGCGTTCGATTCTGAAACCTGCAGGGCTGTCAAAAGTGAAAAGCCAGCAACTGCGCGGGACACTCCGAAGGATTAAGAAGGATTTTGGGGCGTGCAATCTGAGAGGACTGAGAGGGAAATCAGAAAAGGAAATTCACGAATACCTGACTTCGCTGCCTGGGGTTTCAGACAAAGTCGCAAAGTGTGTGGCGATGTACACGATGGGTGCAAAGGTCTTGCCAGTCGACGCCCACGTGCACCGTGTGGCAACTCGACTTGGTTGGACAGCGCGAAAGCGAGCCGACCAATGCCACGAGGAACTGGAATCTCTAGTGCCACCGAATTGGCGTTACGCCTTTCACGTGGGATGCGTCCTCCACGGGAGAACGATTTGCCGCCCGATGAGACCGCGCTGCCTGGAATGCTGTGTGAACCACTACTGTGCATACTTCAATAAAACAAGGAAAGCCTCGTAACCGCCCGACCGGCGTCGACTTGTTCTGCGGGGTCGGCGGAATGAGCCTGGGTTTCGAGCAGGCCGGGTTCGACGTAGTCGCGGCTGTCGATTTCGAGCCTCGCCACGTTGAAACGCACTCGAAGAATTTTCCGACATGTGAGACCGTGTGTGCCGATTTATCAGCTATCTCGGGGGCGGAACTAAGGAGCAAAACAGGAATCGGCGACTCGCATATCGATGTCGTTTTTGCAGGCCCGCCCTGCCAGGGGTTCTCCTTAATCGGCAAGCGGCTCAAAAACGACCCCCGCAATTTACTCCTGTTCGACTTGGCACGCCTGATTGGTGAATTATCTCCTTCATATTTTGCGGTAGAGAATGTCGAAGGCATCCTATTGGGCGACGCAAAAAATGTCCTGGCCGATTTTGTTGGGCGATTGAAAAAAAGCGGGTATTGCATCGTGGAGCCAGTTCAGGTATTGGATGCGGCCGAGTTTGGAGTCCCGCAGCTGCGGCGACGAGTCTTTGTCCTGGGTTATAAAAGCGGCCTCTCGGCACCTGCGTATCCAAAGCGGCTATTCACTACAAATGGCAATGGAGACTACCACGGTCCAACAGTTTGGGATGCAATCGGTGACCTGCCGAGAATCGAGAAATACAAATACCTTTTCACGAGCGATGTATACAGCGGCGGGTTAGGAGCGGCAACCCAATATGCCAGAATTTTGCGCGGGGACGCGACAGACCCCCAGGACAAAGCTCATAAACGGCACACCAACGGCGGCGGTCTCTCCGGTTGTCTTCGAACCGCGCACACCAATGATACGACAAAACGCTTCATGGATACCGAGCCGGGCTGCTACGAGGCGGTCAGCCGCTTCCAACGACTTGAAAAGGACGAGCTAGCTCATACGCTTCGCGCGGGAACCGGCCCCGCGCGGGGCTCGTTTATGGCACCGCGCCCAATTCACCCTGTCGAGGCCCGCTGCATCACTGTACGTGAGGCAGCAAGGCTCCATTCGTTTCCCGATTGGTTCAGTTTTCACCCAACCAAGTGGCACGCCTTCCGCCAGATAGGAAACTCAGTTCCTCCGAGGCTGGCACGTGCGGTCGCCAAGTGCGTCCGACAAGCGCTCCTATAGAAATCGAGGTTGTGCATGACTGCGAAGGATCATCTTCAGTACGGACCGGTAGACACCTCTCCAGTAAAGTCGTTCTTTGTTCACATGTTGACGCGGGACATCGGTTTGGAGGAGTCGATCTTAGACCTTCTAGACAACTGCGTCGATGGCATACTTCGCAGCGACAGAACTAACGGCGGCGGTACACCGTACTCTGGTTTCTGCGCCGAGATCGATTTCAAGGGCGACTCATTCATGATCTCGGACAACTGCGGCGGCATCCCCTGGAGGCTGCACGACTACGCGTTCAAGATGGGGCGAGCGAGCGGCCGAGCGCCCGATGTTCCAGGGGGCGTCGGGGTCTACGGCATCGGCATGAAGCGGGCAGTATTCAAGATGGGCCAACATTGCCTGATTTCGACCCAAAACGGGCGCGACAGATACGAAATTGAAATCACGCCCAAGTGGATAGGAGATGAAAATGAGTGGGCCCTTCCGGTAAGGGCGGCCAGGGACGAGAGAAACGAAGATGGGACCACAATCGTGGTCGGGAAATTGAATCCGGACATCGCCAAACGATTCAGCGGGGATGCTGCCTCGTTCAAATCCAAGCTGAACGACATGGTCGCAACGCACTACGCTTTCATTATCGATAAGGGGTTCCGCATACGGATTAACGGCGACCCTGTTAAGGCGCGCCCAACGCGCTTGGTTTTTAGCAAGGTGCGGTCGGGGACGAAGGGACCGAGAATCCAGCCCTATATATTCAAAACCAAGACAGATGGCGTGGAGGTTTTCTTAGCGGTGGGATTCACAAGGCCAATTCCCTCGCAGGATGAGGTAATAAGTGAGCAGGAAGAAAAGAAATACTCCTCCCTCGAAGCGGGATGGACGGTTTTATGTAATGACAGGGCCGTCCTCTATTGCGACCGGAGCGAGATGACGGGGTGGGGCGAGGCCGACGTTCCGCGGTACCACACGCAGTTCATTGCTATCTCTGGCGTTGCGGAGTTTAGGTCAGACGACGCATCGAAACTGCCGACGACCACGACGAAAAGAGGGATAGACAGTTCATCCCGGCTTTATTTACAGGTGAAGAATAGGATGCGAGAAGGCATGAGAATCTTCACCGACTACACGAATAAGTGGAAAACGCGCGCGGACGAGTCCCGAAGGCAAATTGAGGCTGCCGGTGCACCCCTTACGTTCGAGGAGGTGAAGACGGAGGCGAAGGGCCTAACGTTCAGGTCCACAAAAGCACAGGTGCTCAGAGGCGACCAGTACAGACCGAAGCTACCCCTGCCCAGACCTACGCAGTCCCAAGCGCGCCGGGTCTCATTCGTGAAGGATGCCAAAGACGTGAGGGCCGTTGCGGAATACCTGTTTGATGACCCAGAAGTGGACCCCTCACGTGTCGGAGAGGAGTGCTTTGACCTGATTCTCAAGGAGTCCCGAAAGTGAGACACCCCGCCTACCAACTCCGACCGAACAAGGCGGTCGATCGACTCACTCTTGTCGACGCAATACGCCGACTCAGTAAACTGACCGACCTCTCCGAGTACACATACTTCGGATTGGGCGGCCCCTACTTAGAGGACTTTCGCCTCCTTTACGAGTTCCATCCCGAGATGAGGATGGTTTCCATCGAGGAAGATCCAGAGACCTACAAGCGGCAAAGGTTTCACCGCCCCTGTGGGGTTCCTAATCTTGTTCTGAAAAGGACGGACTCTAGGTCCTTTCTCGCTCACTACGAAGCGGGGAATCAGAAGAGCATTTTCTGGCTGGACTACACCGGTTTGGAGTACCCGCACTTCGAAGAATTCGCGATGCTCCTCGGTAAAGTGGCATCAAAAAGCATGGTTAAGATTACCCTGCGAGCGGAACCCAAGGATTACCTCCGAAAGGGGAACGAGTTCCGAGAGAAGTTCGGCGCTCTAATGCCTAACAGATCCTACGATCCGCCCCGAGTGGCTGCTGGTTTTGCTCAATTGGTTCAGCAGATGGTTCGGATCACCTCCGAAGACGCACTGCCGAGTGCAATGCCGCTCATGTTCATACCCGTGTCATCGTTTTATTACTCGGACGGTACCGGCATGTTCACTCTCACGGGCCTCGTATGGCCTAGATCGGAGGAATGGGCCCTGAGAAATTGCTTTCGGGACTGGGAATTCGCCAATCTCCATTGGGCTAGGCCGAGGCGTATAGATGTGCCTATGCTCAGCACAAAGGAACGCCTGCACCTACAGCATCGGCTACCGCGTAGCAATGCCGGCAGGTCGCTGCGCAGGGCCTTGGGTTACCTCATCGACGAGGACGTCAGAAGCACCGAGTTTAAGCTTGGGCAATACGCGCAGTTTCACAGACATTTTCCGTATTTCATGAAGGCAATACCTTGAGCTGGCCAGCCTGCGGTTACTCGACTACTGACAAGCCGTTCCTGCTTCAGTGTCGCTCGCCAGGCACCTCCCTGCATGCCGACGAAGGAATTCCGAGTCAGGCATGAACGTCCCCGGAAGCTGGAGACGGCAGCCCTCAAAGCCAAGCATCCACGCCAGCGACGTTTCGCCCTTCTTAACAGACTCGTGAAGGCTTGCAGCAAAGCGAACCGTGAGGTCCGAGTCGATCCACATTAGATGACGGTCGAATGCACGGTCGTGAAGTGCATTCAGGCACAAGCCATTCTTGGGATTCAGGCGGTTCGGCGCGTCTTCAGCCCAAGGCACAATGTGGCTGGCAACCAGCAGTTCAGTTGTGCCTAAGCCCGTGACACAGCAGCGAAACTCATAAGCCGATAGAACCCGCTTGCGAAAGAAACTCTGATTCACGCGTAGTCGAACGATTGCCTCGCGTTCCTCACCGGGCGGCGGCAGATCGGATTCGTCCACCTCAGCAACGTTTTCGACCGAACGGCCCAGGCGGACAGCGAGCAATTGCGCACTCTCATAAACGAGAGCGTCAGGCCGTTGGCCAAACTCGTTCCAGACCTCCTCATCACCCTTTGCGCCGTGCTGAAGGCCCCGTATACCCCGTGCCTGCAATGATGGATCCAGCCGCGCGAAGTTTGAGAGCTTGAACGACACTGAACCCGGCGAACGCCCCAGGACAGCAGCCAATTCGACGAGTTTCGGATTCCGCGCGTGAATCGCGCCAAAGGGAATCTGGTTGTAGAGATTAAAGGCGATGACGAGTTCTTCTCGATTCCAGTTCTCCCCTTCTCGTTCCAGTGGAATAGGAAGTCCGGGTCTCCCGCCTTGACAGTTCGGGCATTTGCGTTCCCAAGCGTCGGTGCTGTTCGCTCCGTAACACGTCCCGCAATGGCCGCACTTCAGTATCCACAACTTAGAATTGTGGTCCGTGCCAGAGCGCTCGGTCTTTCTCAGCACCTCCTGCTTACGATCAACGCTCTTTGTCATCGCTTCACACCGGCTGGCGCAGTTCAGTCAAAAAGCCAGCCGCCTCGCCTTTCGTAGAATGTATGCCACTTCAAAGCTCGGAATCAAGGCGCCAGAAGCGGTAGGCGGCATGTGGTAGGCGGGAGAGAGAGTACGCGCTAGACGTGCCGCGAGCGGCGTCGCCGCCAGGCGAGGGTCACTGCACGCTCAGACCTATAGGATTTTGAGGGCAGTCCCCATATGCTCCAAGTCCTTGTCACTCGTGACCAGCGTCTCCTTCCTGGCCTGGGCGAGGGCGGCCAGAAGGACAGTAGGCAGTAGGCAGTTGGCAGTAGGCTGAAAGCAGTAGGCAGTAGGCAGTAGACAGGGGCCTGAAAGAGTAGGTGGCAGGTCGTAGGTAGTAGGTGGGGGAGCTGCGGAGGCCATTGGCTCGCCGGCAGAGCGGGCGAGTTCCATGTCAACGCCGACAACGGGAAGCTGGGCGGTCTACAAGAGCAGTGGCGAGTGGTTAGTGGCGAGCACGGTGTCTGCGACGCCTGCGGGGCCCGGCAACCGAGTCATTGCGGTACGTTGCTGCGCGTCGGGACCACTCGACGCTCACTTCTAACCCCCACCTCGTCCAGGAATTTTGGAAACCTTCGCGGCGCAAAATGCGGTAAACTTCAGGCGGTGGAAGAATGCAGAAACTAGAAGTCAGAAATCAGAGAGAAAAGATCCCTCAATGGCCCCGAAGAAACTGAAAAACCAAGATCGGACTCAGGCCGCGAAGGCTGCCGTTGGCGCCGCGAAATCCCCGGGGAGCGCCGCGAGCGGAACCGCGGCATCTTTCTCGGTGCTCATTCTTGCGGCGGGCAAGGCGACGCGCTTCAAGAGTGAGCACTCGAAGATGCTGCATTTGCTCGCCGGCCGGCCGCTGGGAGAATACGTGTTGCGGACGGTGGGCGCGCTCCAGCCAGAGCGAACCTACATGGTGATCGGGCACGAAGCCGGAGAGGTACGCAAGGCCTTGGCGCGGCCGGGCCTCAACTTCATCGAGCAGAAGGAGCAGCGCGGCACAGGTCATGCCCTCATGGTGGCGCGCGCGGAACTCGAAGCGTGTCCGAGCGCGAACCTTCTTGCGGTTGTGGGTGACGCCCCGCTGCTGCGCACGGAAACGTTGCGGGGGTTGCTTGAGGCTCATGCGCGATCCGGCGCCGCGGCCACGGTGCTCACCACCATCCTGCCGGACGCTGCGAAGTATGGACGGATTGTGCGCGGCCGCGGCGCTGCGGTGAGGGAGATTGTGGAGTGGAAGGCTTGCACACCGAGCCAGCTGAAGCTCCGGGAAATAAACTCCGGGATTTTGTGTTTTTCCCGAGGTTCCCTTTGGGCGCACTTGGACGAGCTACAGCCGCATCAGGAACAAAACAGCGAATACTTCCTGACCGACCTGGTCAAGATCCTCAACCGGCACGGCGAAAAGGCAGCCGCATATACCGTGGCCGACTCGCGCGAAGTGCTGGGCGTGAACGACCGCGTGGAGTTGGCAGCGATGGAAAAACTTCTGCGTCGGCAGAAGGTCGAGTCTTTGGCGCGCGACGGCGTGACCGTGGTCGACCCGGACTCGACTTACATCGACGAAGACGTGATCGTCGACCCCGATACGGTGATCGAACCCGGAGTGAGCCTGCTGGGACACACCCGCGTGGGACGCGGTTGCACCGTTCGACTGCATTCCACCATCAGCAACTCGATCCTGGGCGACCGTGTGTTGGTGCGGCCTTACTGCATGGTGACCGGCTGCGAGATCGCCTCGGACGTGATCCTCGGCCCTTTTGCCCATCTGCGTGACGGCGCCGTGATCGACCAGGATGCGCGCATCGGCAACTTCGTGGAAGTGAAGAAGTCGCGCGTCGGCCGCGGCAGCAAAGCGTGGCACCTGACTTACCTGGGCGACGCGACCGTCGGCGCGCAGGTAAACGTCGGGGCAGGAACCGTGACCTGCAATTACGACGGCGAAAAAAAGAACCCCACCGTAATCGAAGACGGCAGTTTCATCGGCAGTGGAAGCATGCTGGTGGCGCCGGTCAAGATCGGAAGGGGCTCTTACGTCGGGGCGGGCTCGACCATCACCCAGGACGTTCCCTCGGAATCGCTCGCCCTGGGGCGCGCCACGCAAGTGAACAAAGAGGGCTGGGTCGCCGCTCGCAGACAAGCCAAGGCCTCGTGGAGTATCTCGGTGCGCGAAGCGGGCCCAGTGGCCATCCTTGACGTGGCGGGACAGGTGACGATCGGGGAACCGTCCAAAGAACTGGGGCAACGCATCCGCCAGGCCATCCAGCACGGCCGCAAGCAGGTGCTGGTGAATTTGAAAGACGTAGCCTATTTGGATAGCTCAGCCGTCGGCGAGCTCGTCGGCGCGCTCTCCCGGCTCCGCATCGCGGGCGGGGGAATGAAGCTCACCGGAGTCTCTCCCGCCATTTTTCAGATTCTTCACGTCGCCAACCTTGAAAAGGTGCTGGAAATCCTTCCCGACGAGGCCACGGCTCTCGAAAAGTTCAGCCAAACATCCTAGTGCCGTTCCACCTTTTTTGGACAAACAGTTTTCAGCCAGTCAGAGAGTCTTTGTGCAAGACGTAGGTGCAATACATAGGCGTAACAAGTTGGGACGGCACTAGTTGGCGTGACTGAGGTTCAGGCGACTCAAAAAAATCGATTACAATCGATTACTTGCCTTCGCCCTTGTTCTTGAGTAGAATCCGCGTGACTATGCGATTTTCGGATTGTCGAATTGGGAACGCCACCCGGTGTTCTCCGCGAATCGGCAATCGCCAATCGAGAATCGGCAATGAATGGAGTTGTTCCCATGACTGACCGAAATGTCTTCGTGACCTCCTTCCTGACCGCGGTGCTGATTGTGGCGGCCGCTTTCGCGGTGCGACAGTTCTTTTTCTTCGAGCTTGCCAAGTCGACCATTTTCGTCGCCATCGCCCTGATGGTTTTCTACGGCGACAACAAATTCAGCTACATGCTGGGGTTCATTGCTCCCATCGTCTGGTTTATCGCTGAGATCCTCGTCGGATCTTTCTTCACAAATTTCCAGGTGTTGTACCGGTACTTAGAGAACTCGCCCCAGAACCCTCTCGGTTCCCTCGAGACGCCGCTTCACGCGCTGTCTTATCTGGGAGCACTGGCGCTGATCTTCGTTAGCTGGCGCGCCTGGCACAAGGAAGTGCCGGAGAAGTTTATCGGCAAAACCCTTTGGATTTGCTTCGCCATTTCGCTGGTTTACTCCGTGATTCTCGCAGTCTGGTATACACGCGCGGTGCACGCCTAGTGCTTTGGCAGCGCCGCCGTCCCATCGGCAATTTTCCGGGCCGGCAAGATGCCGGCGCTACGTAGCCGCCGATGTCTTAACGGCGATCGGAGTCGGCGAGAGAAGGGGCCGCTGCGATGCACTCGCCTATTCCTTCAGGCTGAGAGCTTTGTGCACGTGGGCGGCAGCGCCAACCTCGATGTCCACGCTGCATTTCTTCCCTGCGTAAGTAAAATGCCGGCTCACGACTTCGAAGTCCGTGGGAACTCCATCGAACTCGCAGGTAACGTGATCGCCTACCGCCGGGATGGCGAGCGCCTCGCCCTCCTCGAGAACGATGGGCTCATCCTGAGAGCACTCTTCCGGGAAACGGCCCGGCTCCCTATATTTAAATACAAGAATATATCTCATCTTGAAACAGCCTCCTGCATGTGAAGAAGGCAGGGGCACGCCATCGCATGCCCCTGCGGGGTTGATCGCAGACCTGCCGCTTGCCATTCCTCCAGCAGCTCACGGATACAGGCCGCGCAGCTTGGTGGCCTCGGCGACGCGTCCGATGCCCAGCATGTTGGCCGCCGTCCGCATGCTGACCTTGTGCTCCAGTCTGATCTTCAGGACTTCGGCGAAGGCAGCGTGCATCACCTGCTCCAGCCGATTGTAGACGTCCTGAGCTTCCCAGAACAGATGTTGCTCGTCCTGCACCCACTCGAAGTAAGATACCGTGACGCCGCCCGCGTTGCACAGGATGTCTGGGATCAGGAAGATGCCTTTCCCTTCCAGAACCTTGTCTCCCTCGGGCGTGACCGGCCCGTTAGCCGCCTCGCCGACGATCTTCGCCCTGACGTTCGGCGCATTATCGCCGTCGATGGCGTTCTCCAGCGCCGCCGGGACCAGGATGTCGCAGTTGAGCGCCAGCAGCTCGCTCGCGCGAATCTCCTCCGCACCTGGGAAGCCGAGCACCTGGCCCGTCTTCTCCTTGTGCATGATGAGCTTTGGAACATCGAGCCCGTTCTTGTTGTAGATGGCGGCTCGCGAATCGCTCGCCGCAATCACGAAGGCTTGGTTGCTGTCGAGAAGCTGAGCCGCGATCGACCCGGCATTGCCGAACCCTTGCACCACCACCTTCGAGCCCTTGATGGGGATCTTCAGGTGCTCGCAAGCGCCTTGGAGAGTGTAGAACACACCGCGCCCCGTGGCCTCATTGCGGCCGAGAGAGCCGCCCAGGGCGATTGGCTTCCCCGTCACCACGCCCGGGATAGGATAGCCTTTGGTCATGCTGTACGTGTCCATAATCCAGGCCATCACCTGGGAGTTCGTGTAGACGTCAGGCGCGGGGATGTCCCGCTCGGGACCGATGATCGGCAGGATCGAGGCTGCGTAGCGGCGCGTCATCCGCTCCAGTTCTCCCTGCGACATGTCTTTCGGGCTGCACGTGATGCCGCCTTTCCCGCCGCCGAACGGGATGTTCACCACGGCGCACTTCCAGGTCATCCACGTGGCCAAGGCTTTCACTTCGTCCAGGGTCACGTTGGGATGGTACCGGATGCCGCCTTTGGCCGGGCCGCGCGACGTGCTGTGCTGCACGCGATAGCCCTCAAACCGGTGGATGTGTCCGTCGTCCATCCGCACCGGAAGATTGACCTGCAAAATCCTTTCGGGATACTTGATCATTTCTCGAATGTTGGGATCGAGCTCGAGCGCGTCTGCCGCGAGGTCGAAGTTCTGCATCGCGGCGTCGTAAGCGTTCTGCTTTACCGCTTCAGCAACTGCCATATTTGTGTAACCTCCTTGTGATTTCAAACCTGTGCCGAGAACCGGCCGAACTGGTATGGAAAAAAGACATTCCTTGCCCCACTGCACCAGCACACTACCGGATGGAGGTTTAAGCCGCAGTGTCCGGTATCACTGGCTCAAAGTGACCTACGTCACAGGCTGCGCAAAGGGATTCGGGCAGGCAGTAGAGACCCGGGACCAGGGAAGAACCTTTGGCCACTCCCGACTCCCCAATCCCCTATCCTTTCTCTCCTCTTCTGCTTTCGGCGGTCAATTCCAATTCCTGGTTTCCCCTTTCCAGTTTCCGTCATTCGTCAGTCACTCAATCGCCCGATCGCTCAATCACTCAATGGCTTCACGGGCTGCGCACGGCGTCTTCTCTCCACCACCTCCCGCCGTTGGCGTTGAGCGTACGGATCAAGTCGGGCCGCGGCCTCCCCTGACACTCCCTTCCGCCTGCCGCCATCCGCCCTGCGCTCCCGCAACCTCGCTTTCTCATTTCGGCCTTCGGTTTTGCACTTTCCCCCTCCTGCCCCTCGTTCTCCCCATTCTGGTTTCCGATTTCTACTTTCTGATTTCTGCTTTCATCATTCTGCCCACTGCCTTCTGCTCCCGCGAGCCCGTAGGCGATCCTCTCCCACAATCCCGGTCTGCGCATCCGATACAGGCGCCGGCGCAGCCGGGTCTCAAGTTGCCAGCCGAGCGGAGGCTCGAACGCCATCGTCTCGGGGATGAAGGCGGCAGCCATCACTCGATCCCTATTCCAGTAGCCCTTCCGCTGCACCCAGTAGCAAAGCCCAATCCTTCGGGTCGGGTCGGTGACACAAATCCGGAATAGGCGCAATATCCGCGGACCTAATCTCGCTGAAAACAAAGGACATTCCGGCTTCGTTCGTAACCGCTCCACGCGCCGCAGCAGGGCATAGATGGCGTTGGCCAGCCGCTCGGCCTGTCGGGCTTCCTCCCGGCACGTGACCCCGAATACGCCCTCAATTTCCCGCCACATCCGAGCGTGCAGCCGGGCCCCGCCCAAGTCGCCGCACGCCATCAGCTTCTCGGCCAGCCGGCAGGCGCGCTCACCATGCTTCAAAGCGTTCAGACAGGCACGGGCTTTCCCAGCCACCGTGCGCGGTCCTGTTGATTTCTGGGAATTGCGGCGATTGGCCGCGAGAAGCTTGGACGTCCGAACAGGCGATTTGCGCAGGCACACGACATCCTCCGCGATGCCGCGTGGCCATAGACTATACTATAATACTTCTGGGGTACTTGTCAAGACAAAAATGATCGTTGTGGCAGTACCTCCGCCTCGGTGGCGGCGGGCGGCACCGGCCCCCATCCGGTCGGGGCGGGCATCTCGCCGGTGGCCAGCCACGGCCAGGACGGCCGGGGCAAGCCCCATATGCGTTGACTCAGGGAAGAGCTGCTTCCGAGTGCGCCATTCGGGCACAATCTGGCGAAATACCCACTCAAGATAGTGTTCGAGTGCGCCATCATTCGGACACAATTCGCTTCGCGAAGAGTCGTGTTACCGAATAGGGTCGAGAGAGGTTGTTCTCTCCATTCATTGAGAGGTGCGCACGGCCGCTGCTGTAATCCCTTGTCTGAGGAGATTATGAGGACGCTCCGCATGGTGTCGGCACGTTGTTGCGCAGGTGGATGGGCTTGGCGGCGAACGTAATGCCGCGCTCGAGTAGGAATCCGCGGATCTCATTGATCACGGCAGTGCGGCGCGCGTAGCGCGTCGGCTGGACGCGCTTGTTGGGCGGCACATCGTTCAACCTCTTGGCCTTCTTGGAAACAACATCGGTGTTCTGGATTTGTACTCCAGATACGATGCCCCAAAGCGAAACTCTAGTTCTCGTTCTTCATACACTTTCACGAAGACAAGCAATGCCGGCGCAAACAGGATGAGTACCCAGAGTACAAACAGCGCTGACTGAAACCAGATCCCCAATGACAGGAGAAAAGCCAGACCTGCAAGCACCATGGGATTACGCGTCCAGGCATACAACCAATCTGCCGCCAATTTCCGACTGAGCGCAATGAAGAAGGGTGCACCGAACCCTTTCAAGGCAAGGTTTACCACTGTCAGCAAAAAAGCTGCCCCGGTAATAATGGCTAACAACAAGCCGATTTCAGCTGGTACTGGGAGTACCCAGTCAGACCAATCTTGATGGGTGGTTACTGCTCGAATGATGGCTAGGCCAAATAGAGTCCCCACGGCAAACTGGACAAACGTCGTTATCCAGGCGACACCGCTCGTTGTTAGGTGTCGGTCGAGTATCTTCCTCCCGAGCCAAACGAGGGGGAATACCAACAATACTCCTCCCACAATCATATATAGATTCATGACATTTGAAAGTAGTGTATTGGACGCCCACCACCAGAGAAACCAGGAAAACGCTAAAAGGGCAATCCTAAAAAATAGTTCAACGGCATGTTTCATGGTGGCCTCCTGTGACCATTTTCGAGACCGCCCAACTTCCCTTTATCTGGTTGAGTAACGTAACCGCCTTACCATGCTGTAGGTGCTGCCCGGCTTCAATCTCCCCCATCGTGTGTTTGTAGTCACCTCGTCTTCTGTCGCCTTTGCGCAAGGCAAGGATACCGGGTCAAATCCAGAGTTGAGTGTCTTGGCGCAATCTGGCGATGTCCCGCGTTGGCGCACTCCCGAAGAAACGGCTGTATTCTCTGCTGAATTGCGAAGCGCTTAGATACCCCACGCGCTGACTCGCAGTACCCGCGTCCATCATCGTGGACAACATGAGACGCCTCGCCTCCTGGAGGCGCAGCACTTTTTGATAGTGCAGCGGGCTCATCGAAGTGACGGACTTAAAGTGCTCGTGGAAAGAAGAAACACTCATGTGCACCAATTCGGCCAGCTCTTCGACTTTCATGGGTTGAGAGAAGTTGGCGCGTAGCCAGGAAATCGCCTTCGCAAGCCGGTGCACGCTGGATTCTCGAAAGCCCGTTTGAGCGACGCGAACCCCAATGGGGCTGCGTAGTAGCCGGATCAAAATCTCATCCACAACAAGGGGAGCGAGTAGTTCAACCTCCCCAGGCTGCGCGAGACAGTCCATTAATCTAGTCGCGGCGTTGACAATGCTCACGTCGGCCGGAGTAACGTAAACGGCGCTTCTCTCTTGAACCGGAGGCAGACCATTCGGATAAACCTTCAGGACAAGCTCGCTAATCTTGAGCGGGTCGAGTTCCAGCCTTAGAGCCAGGTAAGGTTCGGAATGGCTGGCTTACGTGATCTGGGCAGCAATTGGCAGGGCGACGGAGAACACGATCATGCGCGAGGCGTCGTACTCGTAGACCTCCTGCCCTACGATGACGGTCTTGGCACCTTGCGCGACGATGCACAAGGATGGCAACCGGAGGGCATGCACACATTCCCTGTTTATTCGTGAAAAGCGACTGGCGCACAAACCAGGGATGCGCAGATCAAAACTACCGTCGTGTGGGGCATACGCAGCGATGCATCGAGCTAACTTAGCCGTGTCTGGTCCGTTTGATCCCGCAACCTTGTCTGCCCGCCGCGGAGACTCAGTTTTGCCGTTGGTCTTCACGCCTTCGAGAATACCTCTTTTGCAATCATGATAGCGCTCATTGCGTTGGGCCAACCTGAATAAAACGCCAGGTGCGTGATTACCTCGATTAATTCTTCCTTCCTAACTCCATTCTCCACGGCTTTACTCAGATGAAACCGCAACTGTTCCGGACGATTCAAAGCAATCAGCGCTGCCACCGTTACGAGACTACGGTCACGCTTTGACAGCTCTTTGCGCTCCCAGATATCGCCAAAAAGCACGCGGTCAGTTAGATCGACCAGCTTGGGCGCGAAGTCACCAATCATCTTCTGGGCTGCTGTAGGCTCTTTACTCATGCTTATCACTCCTTCCAAATACGATCACTCGGACACCCTGCGTCACGGGATAGTGATCACGACCCTACCGATCTGCTGATTCGACTCGAGGTACCTGTAGGCGTCCACGGTCTGCTCGAGCGGAAACGTCTTCGCGATCCTTGGGATGAAACGACCGTCGGCGACGCGATCGTAGACGTAATGCTTCGCCGCTGCAGTGGTCTGCGGGTTGTCGAAGACTTCCCTCAACGTGTAGCCGCGAAGGGTGAGGCCCTTGCCTATAACCGGAACGACTGGGAAAGGCGTGGGCTGGCCGGATAGCCGCCCGTACTCGATGATGATTCCGCCCGGGGCAGAGGCCGCCGCGAGTTGCTCGAGGAGCGGTCCGCCGATAGGATCGAATGTGACTCGGACGCCACTGCCGTTGGTGATTTCCCGAATGCGGCTCTCGTAATCTTCCTCCGCCGCCACGATTACGTGATCCGCGCCAAGGGAAAGCAATTCCTGCTTCTTCGCCGACGTCCGCGTGACCGCGATGGCCGTTGCGCCTGCGTCGCGCACGAACTGGATGGCGGCGAGGCCAACGCTGGAAGCCGCAGCGAGGATCGATACGAGGTCACCCTTCTCGATGTGCGTGATGAAGACGAGACCCCCATAGACCGTCAAATATGGCATCCAGAAGGAGGCCGCCTGCGCCGTCGTCAGCTTGGACGGGTACTCAGTGGCAACGCCTACAGGGACGACAGCCTCCTCGCCGAGCGTCCCGTAGCGGTTTTGGTCGAATCCGGGAACAGTGGCAACGCGCTTACCGATCCAGGAGCGGTCGACTTCCTCGCCGACCGCTTCGACCACGCCTGCAACTTCGTAGCCGAGGCGCGAAGGGAGTTTGGGTTGTACGAAGCCGTGGCCACTGAAGTGTTGGCCACTCATAAAGGTGAATTGGTCGCGATTCACGCCTGCCGCTTCAACGCGCAGGCGGACGTCGCCAGAGCCGGGCTGCTGGGAAGGTGCATCTTCAATCCTGAGGTTCTCAGGACCTCCGAAGGCATGCAGGCGAACAATCCTTGGCATTTAGTCTCCTCCGCTGGTTCCTGATTTGCGCTTCTTCATTTGTTGACTCCTATTTCCGTTAAGTTTCCAGCGACCTGTGATCTTTGCTATTTCCCAAACCGCTCGAACCGGTACGCCAGTTCCGGGCCGCCGTTGCCCCCGTAAGCAAGTTCGCCAACAAGCAGGGCGAACGGTTCGGTATATCGGGCAATCCGAAGAGGGCCACAATCCACCGGATCGAAACCCACGTCGCGGATTAGCCCGGCGGTCACACTTTTCGCGCTCCCGTCGTCGCCACAGTACACGAGGCTCGGTCGGGTGGCCTTGCGCCTGGCTGCGCTAACGGCTGGGATTGATGAGTTTCACAATCGTCGGCGCCGGATCCCGGGGATTCTCCAGCCGTAACAAGTTATCCGTTCTCATCTGGATCACTTCGATCCATTCGGGATGGGTAAGGACGTAGAACTGCCCTGTCCTAATGGCGTCGAAGACCATGTCAGCCACCCGGAGAGGAGGCATAGCCGCCTCAATTGCGGCCTTAAACAAGTTCAATCCGGCTCGCATTTCCGGGGTCATCTCAACAGGTTCGTTCTGCAGACCCGCCGGTCTATGATGCTCGGAATTTATGATGTTTGTGCGAACAAGGCCCGGGCAGAGGACCGACACCTTGACGAGGGCGCTTCGTCGTTGGAGCGTCAAGTAGAGGCTTTCGGAGAGGGCTACCACTGCGTGCTTGGTCGCCGAGTAAGGAGCGGAAGCGCCCCCCACAACGAGCCCCGCGGCCGAGGCTGTATTGACCATGTGGCATTCCACGTTCTGAGCAAGCATAAGAGGAGTGAACACCTTGACGCCGTGGATCACCCCCCATAGGTTGACGCCGATCACCCACTCCCAGTCGTTCCACGTGGCCTCCCACGGGGAACCTCCGGCGCCGACCCCAGCGTTGTTGAACAGAAGGTGGACCTGGCCAAAGGCATCGAGCGTCTGGCGGGCCAACTGCTCCACGTCAGCCCGTTTTGAGACGTCCGTTCTCACGCTGAGCACGGTTCCGCCCAGAGTTTTCAGTTCGGTTTCTGCCTTGGCGAGGTCCGCATCATCGATATCGGCGAGTACCGTTTTCATGCCCTCGTTAACGCAACGCTCCGCTATCCCCCGTCCGATGCCGCTCGCCGCACCGGTAATCACCGCGACTTTGCCTTTGAACTCTTTCATGGTGTCGTCACCTTCATGCTCTCGAATTGTCTTAGAATGGTTCAGCAACGGTTCAAGGGAAAGCGGGCTCCCAGAGATCCGCCGATTGATGTCTGCGAGACATGTCCAGCTCGCGCGAAGATCGATCCGAGCTTGCCACCCATCAATCCAGTACCGACAAGGCCAACTCGCATACGGCTCGACCTCTTTTCGTGAACTGCTTGCCACTCACAGACCCGTCATTCGCTCGAGCCGTTCCGGGTATCGAGCCCCTTGCACCGCGATCTTGGAAGATGCGCTTTCGATCTCACGCAGATCGTCGGGCGTAAGTTCGACTGACAGCGCCCCGATGTTTTCGTCCAGGCGATTCAGCTTCGTGGTGCCGGGGATGGGAGCGATCCACGGCTTCTGCGCGAGCAGCCACGCGAGCGCAATCTGCGCAGGTGTGGCCTTCTTCTTTTCCGCGATGCTGCCCAGCAATTGAATCATCGCTTGATTAGCCTTCAGAGCATCCGGCGTGAAGCGCGGCAGGGTGCTGCGGAAGTCTGTGCTGTCGAACTTCGCGTTTTCGTCGATCTTGCCCGTCAGGAAGCCCTTCCCAAGCGGGCTATACGGGACAAACCCGATTCCGAGCCCCTCAAGCGCCGGTATCACTTCCTGCTCCGGTTTCCTCCACCACAGTGAGTATTCACTCTGTAGCGCGGTCACCGGCTGGACAGCGTGGGCGCGACGGATCGTCTTTACGCCTGCTTCCGATAAGCCGAAGTGCTTCACTTTGCCTGCATGAATCAGGTCCTTCACCGCTCCCGCCACGTCTTCGATGGGCACGGCCGGATCAACACGGTGCTGATACAACAGATCGATGGCATCAACCTTCAACCGCTTGAGCGACCCTTCGACGGCCTGCTTGATGTGCTCGGGCCGACTATTCAGACCTGCCGCTCCCGGCCGATTATCGCTGCCACTCAGATCGAACCCGAACTTGGTGGCGATCACCACTTTGCCGCGGTACGGAGCCAACGCTTCGCCCACAAGCTCTTCGTTCGTGAACGGGCCGTACACTTCGGCGGTGTCGAAGAATGTTATGCCGCGATCGACGGCTGCCCGCATCAGAGTGATCATCTCCTGCTTGTCTTTGGGCGGACCGTAAGAAAAGCTCATTCCCATGCAGCCTAATCCTAGAGCCGAAACTTCCAAGTTACTTTTTCCAAGTTTGCGCTTCTGCATTGTTTCTCCTTCGAGGTGTATTCGGAGTTGATGAACCAACCGTTTTGGTCAGCCTCAAAATCGCGCCGCTGCCGCTCCTTCGGGCGCCGCCGCTGAGGCTGCTAAACTCGGGTTAGCACCAAGGGTGAAGTATAGTCTGGTTACACTTCGGGCCTTTGCCTATTTCTCTAAAGTTCTTGCCAGATTCTCCGAAACTCCGCCAAAATTGTGATTCCCGTTCCATGCCGCTCGCAGCCTATCGGCAAAAGACACATGTCGGAAATGAATTCTGTCCGTCGGCTATTCGGAAGCAACTGTCTGTGAGCCCGCCTCAAACCGGCGTCGATTATTCGAAGTCGATTTCCAGCCCAGAGAACTTAAGTGAACGCTTATGGGGGTAATCCCCGGCCCTACGAGAAACAAGGCAGACTTTGTCGGGCCGAGCGGCGCTCGGCCGCAATCGAGCAATGGACCTCTCTATTTCCTCCGCGCCTCACAACCCTCAACTCAGCGATAATCGGCTTGGCGGTCCCACGGAGGCTGGGCTGGCGGCTCAATAATACTGATAGCTCACGAAGGCCACCTGGCGGCTGTCAGGCGACCATGAGGGCACATTGATCGTCCCCTGGCCGCCGAGCAGTTTGGCCAGCACGCTGATTTTCCTGTCGCTCAGCGTCATGATTCGCAGCATCACGTCTTTGTCCGGCGGATGGCCGGTGACACCCTTTTCGTAGGAAAGATAAGCCATCTGCTTTCCGTCCGGCGAAATGTGCGGGAACCAATTATTGAAGTCGTCGGAGGTCACCTGCTCCTGCCCGCTTCCATCCGGGCGCATCCGCCAGATTTGCATCGTGCCGGTGCGATCGGAATTGAAGTAGATGTACTTTCCGTCGGGCGAATACTCAGGGCCGTCGTTGTGCCCCGCGCCGCGCGTGAGTTGGACTTCCTCGCCTCCCGCCGCCGGAATCGTGTAGACGTCGAATTGGCCTTTTCGCTCGCCGCAAAAGCAGAGGGTTTTCCCGTCCGGCGACCAGCCGTGCCAATAAGAGGGCGACCGCTCGGTGACGCGCCGCGGCGCGCCTCCGGCCAGTGGCAAAATGTAGATTTCGGATTCGCCCTTCTCCTGCGAGTTGTCGCTAATGGCGAGCCATCGGCCGTCCGGCGAGATGCCGTGATCGTTGTTGCAGCGCTTGGCAAACGCAGTGTCGATGGTTTCCGGCTGACCCCCCGAGACGAGCACACGCTCCAGCCGCCCCTCACGATTGAAGATCAGCTTTTGGCCGTCGGGTGTCCAATTGGGCGCCTCGATACGCCCGGGGGTGGCGTAGACCACGCGCCGGTCCGTGGATGCGATGGGGACAGTTTCGAGCGTGCTGTAAAGAGAAGGCCGATTTTCTGCCGCAGGGCCGGACAGTTCAAGATCGACAGTCGAGAACATAGCCTTCTCCACCACATCCTTATCGTGCGAACAAACGCCGATACCCACGTAGAAAGGTTCCGTGAGGCGAATCCGCGGCGATCCGGCAGCCAAGTGAATTTCCTTCCCCTCGCCGAGCGACATGTAGAAAAAGTCGTCTCGCTTGTCGATCTGAAGGCGCCTGGGCGCGGAAACGGATGCCTGAATCTCGTGCGTGGCTGCCCCTTTTGCGTCGCGGTATTGAAGCGAGGTCAGCCCGTTGCCGTGCAGGGCCACGTCAAGGTAAACGGAATCCGCATCCAGGCTCTGGCGGATCATCAACACCGCTTTTCGATGCGGATTCCCGCCGGAGCCGATGAAGTTGATGGTGGCCGCAAGGCTCACACCGTCGCCGGAAACTTTCTTCCAAGCGAACTGGAACGCGTCGGCCGCAAACCACATGTTCTCGCCGCTGCCGGTGACCGTATAGCTCCCCGTTGATGCGTCGTACTCAACCGAGCCGGGGTGAAGAACAGCGCCGATGTCGGCGTGACTTTCGAACAGTCCTAACGGGCCCGCCGAATCGTTCAGAGCAGCAGAGCCTTCCACCGCGACCACGCCGTTTCGCCCTCTCGGGCCGGCGGCACTCGGCGCCGCGTCATGACTCTGTGGCGCGCAAACGAGTAATGAAGCGATGGACAACAACACGAGATGCGCAAGGCTTTTCCTTTTCACGGGGCTGGACCTCCATCCAATAGGAAACGTGAAGCGCTCATGGAGCTTTGACTGGCCAAAATCCGGAAGGAAATTGCGGGCGGGGCCGAGGGTCACGGCTAATCACTGGATGGGGCGCCGGCCTTCGCCGGGTTTCGAACAAACGGATCCGCCCGAAAGCGCGCCGCAAAATCAAGCGGTTCGTTCTGGGGCGATTCCCCGGTAGACCAAGCAGTCACCCAGGTCCGTCGGGCCTCACCGTTGACTTGCATGAAGAATCGTGAACCCCACGATTTCCTCACCCTCGTAGCGAACGATCACGTCGTCGTCGGTCAGTTCGCTGTCGGTAGCGTGGCTTGGCTTCTTGTAGTTCACATACAAGGTGTCCGCCCCGGCGTCATAGGACATCCAGACCAACCCCTCGCGTGACTCTTTGAGCTTGGGGAGAAGCCGCAAGTAATCTCGAATCTCGGCTACGGCCAAACCTGGTTTCTCCTTTCCAGGGACGCCACCCGGCGCGTCAGGAACGCTGTGATCACAAACCCATCATCTCCCAGTTCCCGATAAACCACAACAAGCCATTTGTCCGCCTCGAACTGACGCGTTGCCAACAACTCGCCGGCTCCCCCAGCGTAGATGCGCATCGGTTTGGCGACCGTCGCCAAGACTTCGGCTCGAAGACCCGCCAACTCGCAGTGCTCTTCTGTGATGTGGGCCCAACGCTCGTCGGTCAGGCGAATCGGCGCGTCGGCCTTTGAACGCACCATGTCGAGCAGGCTGTCCTCCGTGGGACCCGGGCCGAGTCCTCGGCAAGGCCATCGGGCGCTACTGCTTTTCTCTAAACAGAAGGGGCGCGAAGTTTGCGAGGTTACGTCGCCAGACCATCCACGTATGAGCGCCCGGAGTTTCGATGTCGGTGTGATCGACTCCCTTCGACTTCAGCCAATCGCGGAACTTGCGATTGCTGTCGATCAGGCGATCCTCGGTGCCGCAGGCGATCCAGAGCAAGCGCATTTGAGAATTGGCCTTGGAGTCCAGGTTCGGGAACTCGGTGGGAAAATTCTCGCCCAGCCCGCCGGAGCTGAATGCGCCAATCCAGGCGAAGCGGTCGAGATTATTGAGGCCAGTGAAGAGCGATTCAGAGCCGCCCATAGAGAGCCCGGCGATCGCCCGGTCGTTGCGGTTTGTTGACGCTCGATACGCCGTCCCCACTTGAGGGATTACTTCGTTGAGCAGTGCGTCACGGAAGTTTTTCAAGTTTCTCTCCCGTAGGCTGCTATCACCAAATGCGCCGAAGCCGCGGGAAAGCATTGCCAGGTCGCCGTAGCCGAGGGTCATGACGATCAGCATGGGTTTGGCCTTCCCCTGCGCAATCAGGTTATCGAGAATCACGTTGGCGCGGCCGACGGCGGTCCATCCGCTCGCGTCATCGCTGTAACCATGTAAAAGGTACAAAACAGGATATGGCTTCTTCGTTTTGGCATCGTAGCCGGGCGGAGTGTAGACGTAAAAGTCCCGGTTATCACCCACCACGGCGGAATGGTAGAAGTGGTGGTGGACAACGCCGTGCGGCACGTCATTCACTTCCCAAGGCAGGGAAGCCGGTCCTGGCACGTGCACCTCACTCGAGACAAACAGGAAGTTGGGTTTCCGCAGCGGATTGGAAGGGTCGAACAGGCCAACGCCGTCCGCGATGAATGTGTAGCCGTAATAATCAGGCTCCAGCGGATCGGTGGTGACGCTGCAAACGCCCTGATCGTCCTTCTGCATGGGGAGCGGCTTTGCGCGGCCCTCCAGTGAGAGAACGACTTCCTTGGCATTCGGATCGCGCAAACGGAAAGTGACGCGATTGTCAGAAAGCACTTCCGGCGAGAGGATGGGTGGCGGAGGCTGTTGCGGCCGCGGCGTTGGGCTTGCGGCAGACGCCGGCGCAAGAAATGTTGCGGAGCTTGCCGCAAACAGAATCATGACTGCCAACTGAACAAAGCGCTTCATATTTTCAGAGTGGTCCTTTCACAATCAGGTCTTTTCGTTCACATTCCCGGTTGATGAAATCGGGCAGGCTGAGTATACACCACGGCGCTCGGGGATCACGCTGTCATCGGAGGGATTGACGCGAGCAAGAGCCGATTTTGTCTCCGCGTCAAAGACAGATCGTTGTGAGGTGGCGTCGCCCAGACCGCCATCGTCTAGGGCAAGGGTCGTGTCTACGGCTTACACGTCACGCATCACTGTTTCTCTTCCCGTGTGTCGGTAGACTTCTCCAATACGAACGCCATCTGCCCGCCGGCGCCGGTGCGATCCACCATTTCATAACCCCGCACGTGCGCCTGGTCGGCCTTTTTCCTCGCAGCGGACTCGCGCCAGCCGGTGCAATACAGGTACTGATACCTTTGCTCGACCGGCTCGGGCGGCTTCTCCAGAACCAGGATGGGAGGGTACGTGCCGAGCGTCGGCATGCCTGGGCGCAGGCGATATCCATTCGCGCCCGCTTGGTTGAGCGCGGCTTGCATCTTCGAGGCTCTCAAGGCGTGCACGACCAAATACTGATACCTGGCCGGGGCCTCGCCGACCTTTCGCATTTTCGCAGTCAGCCCAACGGCGGTACTGGCCTCGATGTTCTCCAGCCGAAATCCGCACGCGCCAGCCGCATTGAGGTGGTCTTGCGTCTGGGAGGGTTCGCTGAGAGGCAGAGAGAGATCGTCGCCAGCGAGCGCCGGGTCCTGGCAAGCGTCGCCGCTGTGAAGTGCCTGGAGGGCGCTTGCCTTTTCTTGCCCCAGGTTCTTCCATTGTAAATTCGTCGCACTCTGGAGCTCCGACAGAAAGGACGCATAGTCGTGTTTACCGACTTTAAGTTCAATCTCATTCTCCTGTTCATCACCCTGCCAGGAAATCCCAACAAAGTGGTTGGTGTACTTGAACGGAAGAGTGGCGACGGCGACGAACAAGTCTGCCATGACGATGGAGCCGCACCCATAGGCAACTCCGGCGCAACCGCCGCCCATATTCCCTAAGCCGCTGACCACCGCCTTGGAGACGCGATGGGAAACATGGTCATAAGTGATTTCAGTGACGTTCGTAACGGGGATTGATAACAGCACTTTCTTCTTTGCCTTGCACACAATTCCTTCCGGGCTGACTTCGACCCCAAGCCTCGCGCCCTTCCATAGCGGCACAACCTGTTTTTTCTTTTTGCCCATAGTCAATTCGATCGGTCCCGAGACGTATTCCACCCGCCACTGCTTGTGGGCATCTGGCCCTCGTGCCGCTGCGCCAGCATGCAATGCCAGCGGGGCAAGGATGGCGAGAAACCAGGCAAGCCCAGCTTGGAATCGAATGGAACTCCGCGGGATACTCATGACTACCTCCCTGATGGAGAATCTAGCTCCGTCTGGGTGGCTGGCGGTGCTGGAGGTGAGATGGAAGCGTTCTACACTTCTGAACACCTCTGAGCGAAAGGCTATGGGACGGCTGGAGAATTCGCAACGGCGGGTGTGACAGTTTCTGAAGTGTCACAATGCGCAGAGGCGAGTGGCAGGTGGCAAAAACCGCCTGCTTTCCTGTTTCACTTGCCACGCGTCAAGGCCCGTTAGTTCGCGATGGTCTGAATCACTTCAAAAGAATCGGTGAAAGCGGCGAGCGGGAGGGTAAAGGTGCCGTCGGGTTCGGGATGGTGGCCCCAGGGATTGCGAAGCGTCACGGTTTGGGCTTGCGGGTCATAACCGATCACCGTATAGGCGTGCTTCTCGACGTACCATTGATCGGAGCCCGGAGGAACTTTCTTGTCGGCTTCCAGCGCCTGAATCTCGGCGCCTCCTGTGGCGGCCACAATGGGTAGTTTTGAAGGAACCGCCTGGCTGAGAAACGCCGCAACGTCCTCGCGAGACTTGGTCTCCAGCGCGGCGGCTTTGGCCCCAAAGAGGTTATGCATCACCAGGGCGGGAATGCCACCGTTGCCCACGGCACGATAGGCACCAAAGAACTCACCATTCTGTTTCACCACTTCGGACAGGGCATCGAAAACACCGCTGGATTGCAGCGTGCTGATGAGAGAGTCCTTGAAGGTGTCAGGGATAGGGATGTCTTTCATCTCGTCTCTCAGCCGAGCCGCCATTCTGGCTTTGTCGATGTCTCCGGTTTGATTCACCACGTCGCGGATGGCCCGATCATAGGCCAGCAGAAGCGGGTCAGTGGACTCGATATAGCTTTCGGCATAAGGTTTGACAAGCGCAAACATGCTGCTGCTTTCGATCCCCGCCATCAAGGTTTCACGCACCTGGCGTTGCGCGTAAGCGCGCAGTAGGACTCCCACCCATTGGCCGTCAGAGAAATCGAAGCGCGAGAGCCGCCCGTAGCGGAGGTCTTCCGGGTAGACGTTTACCTTTTTCCCGTCCGGGAAAAGAACGGTGTAAGTGCCGTCGTTGTTCTCGGTAATGATCTGCTGTATGGCCTGAGGATTCCATCGCGCCACGGCGGCGACAGTGGAGTGGAAGTAGCAACTCCCGAGTCCTCCCTGCCGAACGCTTTCGGCGGTCACTCCTTTGGAGCCAAACAATTTGGGAGGAGCGACGCGAAAGCCGGCGGGAGGATTGGGCGAACTCGCTGCCTGCGCAACCAGCCCCGGCAAGCCCTCGGCGCTTCCGTGGTAATCGGCGTAAACGCCGGTCAGCGTTTTTTCCATATCGGCCGTCGCTTGATCCTGCGTCGCGCGCGCCAGCGCCACGGCCCGCGCCAAGTCCCAAACACCCTGATCGAAATCGAGAGGGTCGGGCGAGAGGTATTCGTAACCCAGGTTGTAGAACGCGTAGGTGAATTCAGGATTGAGTTGGATTACCTTGTGGCCGGCATCGATGGAATTGGCGCGATCTTTCAGCTCGTGATATCCCAACATCATTTGAAAATAGGCCACGTCGCGCATTTCGCTTTCGGGGTATTGCTGGAGAAACGCTTGGGCTCGCGAGATCTTCTGGCGCGGGTCTTTCTCGCTCTGGACTGCTTTGAACGCGTCAGATTCTTCCTGGCTCTTAAATTGCCGCTGTTTCCCCTGCGCGTTCTGCGCCGAGGCGACTGAGGCGCTGAATCCGGGCGGAGCCAACGCGTAAGGGCGGCCTCCGGCCGCCCAAGCCGACGTCGGAAGAAGAACCAGACTCACTAGCAACGTCACAATCCATCGCATCGTCATTCTTTCACCGTAAAGTGGGATTTGGGATTCGGAGTTAGGGATTCGCAAGGCCGTTCCCTGTGCCCTTCGTGTCCTCTGTGGTGAATCCCATTCCGCGTCCTGGACCGGCCTGGACCCAATCTTTCACCGCAGAAATCACTGAGGGCACAGACTGGGGTGCCGAGGTCGTCCGAGTATACACCAGCTCAGCTTGCTAGAGAGAAAAGGAGGGCCGGGCTGACCTATAGCGCAATCACACCGGCTCGAAGTGCGCGGTGAAGTGTCGTAAGAACGGCGCCTGATAGGACAATTTCAGCCCGCGAATTTTTTCACGCCGCTTCCAGACTTCCAGGATTATTTCGATGACGTAGTCAATGTGGCTCTGAGTGTAGACGCGTCGGGGGATGGCGAGCCGCACCAAATCCATCTTGGCGGCGTCCGCGAACATGAGCGTGCCGATCTCGACCGACCGGATGCCGCCTTCGAGGTAAAGCTCATTGGCCAGCGCCACGCCGGGAAACTGAGCGGACGGAATGTGAGGCAAAAATGCTCGCGCGTCCAGGTAGATGGCGTGGCCGCCCGGCGGCTGCACGATGGGCACGCCTTTTTCGGAAATGTGGTTGCCAAGATATGCGGTCGATACGATGCGATAGCGCAGGTAGTCCTCGTCGAGCGCTTCTTCCAGGCCCACGGCAATCGCCGCGAGATCGCGTCCCGCCATGCCGCCGTATGTGGGATAGCCTTCGGTCAGGATCAGCAGGTCTTTCTCCTGCTGCGCCAGCGTGTCGTCATTGGTGCAGAGAAAGCCGCCGATGTTGGCCATGCCGTCTTTCTTGGCAGACATGGTGCAGCCGTCGCCGAGCGCGAACATTTCCTGGGCGATGGCCTTGGGGGTCTTCGACGCGTAGCCCGGCTCGCGCAGCTTGATGAGGTAAGCATTCTCAGCGTAGCGGCAGGCGTCAAAATAAAGCGGGATGCCATAGGTGCGGCAGATGGCGCTGACGGCGCGGACGTTTTCCATGGAGACGGGCTGCCCTCCGCCCGAGTTGTTGGTGACGGTGAGCATCACCAGCGGGACGTGGTCACGGCCAGCGCGCACAATCAGCGCTTCGAGATGGGCGAGGTCCATGTTGCCCTTGAAAGGATAGCGGCTGGAGGGTTGCAAGGCCTCGGGAACCGGCAAGTCCACGGCTTCCGCGCCGGCGAACTCGATGTTGGCGCGCGTTGTATCGAAATGCGTATTGTTCGGAATCACGTCGCCCTTCTTGCACATCACGTGGAACAGGATACGCTCGGCGGCGCGCCCCTGGTGCGTGGGGATCACGTGCTTGTAGCCGAAGATACCTTGCACGACGGTTCGCAATTGCTCGAAGCTGCGGCTGCCCGCGTAGCTCTCGTCGCCTTCCATCACCGCCGCCCATTGATGCGTGCTCATGGCGCCGGTGCCGGAATCCGTCAGCAGGTCGATGAGCACGTCGTCAGCCGGCAGGAGAAAGAGGTTGTAATGCGCGGCCGTCAACAAACGCTCGCGCTCCGCGCGCGTGGTCCAACGGATGGGCTCCACGCTTCTGATTTTGAAAGGCTCAATGATCGTGTGAACCGGCATGGTTGATGTTCCTTGGGCATCGCGAGTTGCGCGTTTGATTGTAGCGCAGACGCGTGCGGCAAGAATGGAAATTGAAAAGTGGAAATTGGAAATTCGAAGCCGGATAGCCCGAAAAATCGACCGGCCACCTGTCTCCGGACACGACCGAGTTTTTTCTTGACAACCCCCAGGGCTTACTCTAGGCTTCGGAAATCATAGGAAGGTTTGCGCGATCGACGCAACCAAATTCTGAGTAAAAAATTGAAGTCTGGCACTGGGTCGGCAGAACCCTTGGAGGGAATCAGAAAGATGAAAGCCATAAGTGTGTCTTATGCTTTTCTTGCCGCGCTGATTTTCGCCTGTGCAGCTTCCGCTCAAACCACCGGCACGCTTCGCGGCACGGTGAAGGACCCGTCGGGAGCGATCATCCCGGGCACCCACCTCACGGTTACTCTGCAGGGAAGCAACGTGCCGCGCACTACAGTCTCCAATGCGAGTGGTGACTATGAATTCCCGGCCTTGGCGGTCGGACTGTATACCCTGGAAGTCGAAGCACCGGGCTTCAAGAAACTTGTCCAAAAGGACATCGAGATCACTCTCGGCCACGTCGTGGTGAGCGACCTGGTGATGGAACTGGGCGCAGTCATTCAAGAAGTGACCACCGTCGCCACGGCGGCGCTGGTCGAGACCACCAACACGCAGCTTGGGGCGGTGATGAACTCGCGTGCCGCGACTGACCTGCCTTTGAATGCCCGCGACACTTACCAGTTGCTGCAACTTCAGCCGGGCGTGCAATCGCAGGTGGGCTCCGACCTTTTCTATGGCAGCGACGAGACTGGTGCCGTCTCGGTCAACGGAGGGCGCGGGCGCTCGAACAATTTCATGGTGAACGGCGGCGACGCCAACGACCAGTTCGCGAACCTGCCCGCGGTTCAACCTTCTCCCGATAGCATCCAGGAATTCCGCGTCCTCACCAACACCTTTGACGCCGAGTTTGGACGTAACTCCGGCTCGGTGATTGACGTGGTCACCAAGTCCGGCACCAACGAGCTGCACGGTGACCTATACGAATTCCTGCGCAACAAGGTGCTCAACGCCCGAGGCTTTTTCGATACCGCCAAACCCGACTTCAAGCAGAACCAGTTCGGCGGCACTCTGGGCGGACCGATCAAAAAAGATCGCACCTTCTTCTTCGGTTCCTATGAGGGCCGCCGCATCCGCCAAGGGACTTCCTCGGATGTTGTCACGGTGCCGACCGCGCCCGAGCGCTCGGGCGACTTTTCAGCCTTCCCCGCCTTCACCGGAACCTTGACCGACGCCAACGTGGCCAACATCCTGAACGACCAGACCAAGCGGCCGGGGTGCGCCGCAGCCGTCGCCGCCGGGGGAGGGGCGCCGATCGCGGCCGGCACAGCGTACTCGGCGATTTTTCCCAACAACATGATTCCCACTCAGTGCTTCGACCCGACCGCTTACGACCTGATGAATCAGTTCGTGCCGCAACCCAACATTGGGACCAATCAGTTTCAGTCTGTCCCCACAGCGAGCGTCCAGCAGGACCAGTTCAGCGCCAAAATCGATCACAGCATCAATGAAAAGCAGCAACTGGCGGCCTACTACTATTTCAACGACAACTCCCAGCTTGAGCCTTTTTCCTTTTTCCAGGCTGCCGGCGCCAACGTTCCGGGGTTCGGTGCCAACTTTGGAACCCGTGCCCAGCAGGTCAACTTGACGCATACGTGGATCATCAATCCCACGACCGTCAATGAAGCCCGCGCCGCTTATTCCCGCGAAGGCCAGGCGAAGCTGAATCAGCCGGCGCGCACCAACTTGGTGCAGAAGTCGTGTGCCACCGTTCCCGCCAGCCAGTGCTTCGCCGACCCTGACAATCCCTCTATCGGGATCACCCCGTTTCTCGGGCCCCAATTCGAGGGCGTGCCCTTCATCACCGTTTCAGGCGGATTCGTGATTGGCAATAACTTTGAAGGACAGTTGCCGCAATTTGGCAATACGTATCAGTGGTCGGACAACCTCTCCAAGGTGATAGGCAAGCACAGCTTGAAGTTCGGCGCTGACGTCAGGCGGCAGCAATTCAATCAGCTCCTTTACTTCAACGTGAACGGTTATTTCACGTTCACGGGCGGCGGCTCGAACGACCCGGGCCTCACCGACAATAGCGGTAACCGGGACCTCTTTCCCAACTACCTATTGGGCCTGCCGGACACCTACACGCAGGGGTCGGCGCAGCTCGAAGCGGTACGCAGCAGTTCGTTCTACTTCTACGGGCAGGATAGCTGGAAGGTCCGGCCGAACGTCACCCTGAACTATGGCTTGCGCTGGGAGCTCAACACGCCGCTGGCGGACAAATTTCATCGCATCCAAACTTTCCGGCCCGGCCAAGCCACCACGGTCTATCCTTGCCAACTTTCCGCCGCCAGCGCCCAGTCCTTGGGCGTGGGCACTGGACCGACTGATTGCAATCCCGGCGGTCCCGGCCAGTCCGTGTTTCCCCTGGGACTCGTCGTGCCCGGCGACAAGGGCGTTCCGCCCGGGCTGACTGAGACTTACTACGGCGCCTTCGCGCCGCGGATCGGTATCGCCTGGAGCCCGGGCAGCTCAGGAAGGACCAGCATCCGCGCAGGCTGGGGAATGTTCTATAACCCGGTCGAGCAGCTTGTTCTTGAGCAATTCAGCGCCGAGCCTCCCTTCGGCGGCAGCTCATCGCTCGCCGGAACTCTCTTTAACACGCCCTTTGAGGCGCAGAATGGGACGATTTCTCCCAACCCGTTCCACGGGATGCTGAATCCGCCGCCCGGCCAGGCGGTGGACTGGTCGCTGTTCCGGCCCATCCTCTTGTTCGGCCAATTCTTGCCGCACCTGCGGGCGCAATACTCCGAGCAGTACAACCTGACCGTGCAGCGCGAAATCGGCGAGGATATGGTGGTCCAGGTCGCGTATGTCGGCTCCCAGGGACACCGACTGCTCATCACGCACGATTTGAACTTCTCTCAGGCTCAGACTTGCCTTGACATCGCGGCCCTTGCCAGCGCGAACCCGGCCAGCGTCTTGGACTTCAGCGGCAATCCCATCAGTTGTGGTCCCTTCGGCGAGGACAACGGCTTCGTCATCCAACCCAACGCTATCCCGGCTGGGTCCACCTTTCATCTGCCTTATGGCTCGGTCGCGACGGTGACCGGTCCCAACGCCAATGCGATCACCCTGGTCGGCCTGCGCCGCTACTCTTCGCCCTTGTGCCAGCCGACCACCGGATCGGGCTGCCCCCAGGACGGCGTGCCCGTCTTCGGCAGTATCTTTGCCGAGGACACGATCAGCAATTCGAATTACCACTCGCTTCAAGTGAGCGCCGACAAACGCTTTTCGAAAGGACTCCAGTTTGAGGCGGCATACACATGGAGCAAGTCCATGGACTATGGATCGAGCTTTGAAGACGTCCTGAATCCGCTCGACTACAGCCGCAGCTATTCGCTCTCGCAATTTGACACGCGCCATCGCTTGGTGTTCAGCTACGTCTGGGAACTGCCGGTCCCCAAGCTCGCCGGTGCCACGGGAAAGCTCGCGGACGGCTGGTCGGTTTCGGGAATTGCAACGTTTCAGACTGGTTTCCCCATCCGGATCACCGATTCGGGGGACAACGAGCTTGAGAATAGCGTTGATTTCCTGCCGCCCGGAGAGCCGGATCTGGTGGGCCAATTCCGCACCCTCGACCCTCGCGGGTCCGGTCACTTTGCATTTGATCCCACGGCTTTTGCCGCGCCGGCCAGTCTAGGCGTGATCGGAAGTTCGGCGCGTACCCTGTGTTGTGGACCAGGACTCACCAATTTTGACGTCGCCTTCCTGAAGAACACACCAGTCACGGAAAAGACCAGCCTGCAATTTCGGGCAGAGTTTTTCAACATCGCTAATCACGCGCAGTTTGTGAACCCTGCGCCTTTTGGCGGCGTCGCCGGCGGAGACTTTAACTCCGGCCAGTTTGGCACCGTGGTCCGCGCGCGCGATCCGCGCCTGATTCAGTTTGCATTGAAGCTGATTTTCTAACGACAGTCGAGAGTGAAGCGCTCGATCTAGTCCTTCAGTTCCCGCAGGCGTTCGGCGGCTGTTTCCGGCGTGATGTCACGCTGGGGCGCCGCCAACATTTCGTAGCCAACCATGAATTTCCGCACCGTCGCGGAGCGAAGCAATGGCGGGTAGAAGTGCGCGTGGAGATGCCACTCCGGATGCGGCTGGCCATCCGTCGGGTGCTGATGAAATCCCATCGAGTAGGGAAAAGAAACCTCAAACAAATGATCGTAGCGGGCCGTCAAGCGCTTCAGGATATCGGCCAACCCATCGCGCTCCCCATCGGTTAATTCATCGAGCGCCCCGGCGTGCCGCTTGCCGATCAGCATCGTCTCAAACGGCCAGACGGCCCAAAACGGCACGAGCGCCAAGAAGTGGTCATTTTCAATCGCGAGGCGTTGCCCAAGATCTTGCTCCAATGCCAGGTAGTCGCAGACCAGGCAGGAGCCCTTTGCCCTGAGATAGTCTTGGAACGATTTTTTCTCTTTCTCCGGCTCGTTGGGGATGCTGGCGTTTGCCCAAATCTGGCAATGAGGGTGCGGATTGCTACAGCCCATTATCGCGCCCCGGTTCTCGAAAATCTGCACGTGATTGATGAAGGGCAGTGCGCCGAGCTCCCGATATTGCTCAGCCCAGACGTCGACGACCTTTCGAATGTCAGCTCGGTCCATCTGAGAAATCGTCAGGTCGTGGCGGGGAGAAAAGCAAACGACGCGGCAAATCCCCTGCTCGGATTCGACGACAAGCAGATTGGCGTGCCCCTTGTCGCGATCGGCGACATCGCTCTGAGAAAACCTTCCGGGCGGCGTTCCGGGCAGCAGGGCCGGGTAGTCATTGTCAAACAGAAACGTTCCAGTGTAGGCGGGATTGCGAGAGCCGCTGGCTCGCGTGTTTCCCGGGCACATGTAACACTTCGGATCGTAGCGGGGCGTGAATTCCTGCGGGAGCTTTTCCACCTGGCCCTGCCACGGCCGCTGTGTCCGGTGCGGAGAGACAAGCACCCACTCACGGGTCAAAGGATTAAAACGACGGTGGGGATGTTCCTTCAGATCGGCCGGAGTCATAGACTGCGTCGGTTTTCACTCCCGACGAAGTGCTAAAGATAACATCTGATCGAGCCGGAGTCGAATCCGCATTGAACATTCTTGCCCCGTGCGCTGGGGAAGCGCCTCTGATCCTGACTCTTCCCCCGACAATCCCATGGACGTAGCGGTGATGTGCGCATCGTTAAGCGGCGAGGCTGAACTTTCCGCTCCATCTCGCACGTGATACACTCTCCCCAGACCTCGGCTCCGCGGCCAGATCGAGGAAGGCATGTTACCGCCGCGTCGTTCACGTCAGGGACTTCGGGTTGTTCTTCTGGTTGCCGGTCTCGTGATCCTCGGCGCGGAATCCGCCACAGCTCAAGAATGGAAGACACTGGTCGGCGAGGTGCGCACCGAAAGGGACCAGGAGATTACTTCCGATGTGACGGTCATAGTCCAGGCTTTCGATGGCACCCGGATAACCCAAACGCACACCGATTCCCAGGGCCATTTCGAAGTCCCGGAACTTGTCGGGGTTTCGTACACCCTTCTCGTCAGTGCCGAGGGCTACCATCCCCTCGTGCAAACGGTCGACCTGAGGCAAGAAGGTTCCATCGTCAACGTCAAGTTGATTCTCACCCGCCGCCGGCAAGCGGGGGCGCCCGCCCCATTACCGCCTGCTTTGACCGATCTGAGCGCCTCCAAGAAGGCCCGCAAGGCTTTTCAAAAAGGCGTTCGAGCCCTCAACGCCGGCAATCTTGGGGACGCTCGGTCCCAATTCGAAGCCGCGGTTGCCGAGTACCCGTGCTACGCGCGTGCCCAGACCGGCTTGGCCGCGACCCTGCGCGCTGCCGAGGACGGGCGCGGGGCAGAAGCAGCCTTGCGCAAGGCCATGCAGTGCGATCCGGGCTTCATCGACGCGTACATTTCCCTGGGACAAGTGCTGAGCGGCGAGAAGAGGTTCGCCGAAAGCGAGGCCGTCCTCAATCAGGGATTGCGCCTCTCACCGAGTAACTGGCAGCTCTACGACAAGCTGGCCGCGGTGCACTACAGCACCGGACAGTATGCCAAGGCGGAAAAGGAGTGGCTGGAGGTGAGGTCACTGAACCCGTCGCCTTCTCCGGAATTGCACGCCAAGCTGGGCACGACCTACCTGAAGGAAGGCGTCAATGACAAAGCCTACGTCGAGATGCAGGCCTACCTGCGGGAAGATGCGAATGGCCGCTTTGTCCACCAGATCAAAGCCCTGATGCAGCGGATCGAGGCGTCCGGCGCGTTGCCAGGCGCTGAAAAGCCGCCCCGATGAATCGGGGCGCCCCCTTACCCGCTAGCCCCGGCAAAGGCGGAAATCCGAAACTCGAAGCTGGAAATTGGAAAATCGAAATTGGAAATTGGAAACCGGAAACTCGGAATGTGAAATTTGAAATTCGAGATTGGAAAGTCGAAACCCGAGTTTGCGCTTCTTTGACTTGTCCTGCTCACTGTGTGAAGATAGCCGCGGAGATTCCCTATGAAACCTGAACGACTGGCCCGTCTCCTGGTGGGCCTTCTTCTGCTCTTGCTCGTCCTCGGACCGATTTTCGCGAATGGCGTTGACTTGCTGGTGGACTGGCTGTGGTTCAACCAGGAAGGCTTTCGCGTCATTTACACGACCATCCTGAAATCAGAAATTGCCCTGAGTGGTTACGCAGGGCTCGGATTCATGGCCGTCGTGGCGCTCAACATCTGGATCGCGCGCCGCCTGGCGCATCGCGTCGGCTACCGGGTGTATCACGACGTGATTGAAATCCCGGGGCTCGATCGTTTCAGCGCCATCTTTCGTTGGGTCGTTTGGATCGGCGTGTTCGTTGTCGGATTTTTCGTAGGCGAGTGGGCGACGGGCCACTGGCTGGAATATCTGTTCGCGCTGCGGCCCGTTCCCATGGGGCAAGCCGATCCGCTCTTCGGCATCGACCTCAGTTTCTATCTGTTTCGTCTTCCTTTTATCTGGTTTCTCTATCACCTCGCCATGGTCACGCTTGTCGTCTGCATTTTGACGGCCGTCTTTGTTTACCTGGTCGAGGGCGGCGTCACGGTAACGGCGCGCGGCCCGATCGTTTCGCGCACCACGCGCGCCCACTTGATGGTCTTGGGCGGACTGCTGTTCGTGCTGATGGCCTACCGGTGCCGCCTGGCGATGTACGATCTGCTCTACTCACCGCGCGGCATGATTTATGGCGCGGGGTATTCGGACATCGCGGCCACGCTGCCGGTGCTGAAGATCATGCTCGTGCTCTGCCTGTTGACGGCGGTGGCGCTGGCGCTGGGCGCCATTCAACACCGCTGGAAGCCGGCTCTTTTCTCGTTTGGGGCGCTGATCGTGGTGTGGGTGTTGGGCGGAGCAGTGTATCCGGAAATCATCCAGCAACTCATTGTGAAGCCCAATGAGATCGACAAGGAGCGGCCCTACATCGCGCGTGCCATCGAGTTCACGCGCAAGGCTTACGCGCTAGACCGTTTCGAGGAGCGCGAGTTTTCCGCGACCGAAGACTTGACTCTCGCCGACATCCGCAAGAACGACGCCACCATGCGAAACGTGCGCCTGTGGGACCACGCGCCACTCAAGACCACCTTTGCCCAGCTCCAGGAAATCCGCACCTACTACGACTTCGAGCGCGTGGACAACGACCGCTACTGGATTAACGGCGTCTACCGGCAGGTCTCGCTCTCGCCGCGCGAGCTGAACGCGGCGAGCCTCCCCAGCCGCAACTGGATCAACGAGCACTTGAGTTACACCCACGGCTATGGCCTTTGTCTCGGCCCGGTGAACGAGTCAACGAGCGAAGGCTTGCCCGAACTCTTCATCAAGAATATTCCGCCGGTTTCCACCACGTCACTGCGCATCACGCGCCCCGAGCTTTACTACGGCGAGATGACCAACGACTACTGCTTTGTGAAAACGGGTACCAAGGAGTTCGATTATCCCTCCGGCGCGCAGGACATTTACACCATCTATCAAGGTTCGGCCGGCATTCCGGTGGACAACTTCTGGCGGCGTCTGCTGTTCGCAGTGAAATTCGGCGAGAAGAACATCCTCTTCTCCGGCGACATCACGAGCGAGAGCCGGTTGATGATCTACCGGAAAATTCTGGAGCGCGCGAACCGGCTGGCTCCCTTTCTGCTTTACGATCCCGATCCGTTCATCGTCATCGCCGACGACGGCTCGCTCTACTGGATGCTGGATGGCTATACGACTTCGAGCCAATATCCGTATTCGGAGCCCATCGAGGACTTGGGCAACTACATTCGGAATTCCGTGAAGGCCACGGTGAACGCCTACACCGGCCAGGTCCATTTCTACATCAGCGACCCGACCGACCCCTTGATTCAGGCATACGCGGCGCTCTTTCCGGGAGTCTTCGAGCCGCTCGATGCGATGCCCAAAGATTTGCGCGCCCACATTCGCTATCCGGAAATGATCTTTTCCATCCAGGCGAGCAAGTACGCCGAATTCCACATGACCGATCCGCGCGTCTTCTATAACAAGGAAGACCTGTGGCGAGTGGCGCAGAGCGCGGCGCGAGGCTCGGATGCGCCGATGACGCCCTACTACACCATCATGAAACTAGCGGAGGTCGGGAACAAGGAAGAGTTTATCCTCATGGTGCCCTTCACCCCGGCGCGCAAAGACAACATGATCGCCTGGATGGCGGCGCGCTGCGATGAGCCAAACTACGGGAAGGTGCTGGTCTTCACTTTTCCCAAACAGAAGCTGATTTACGGGCCTCAGCAAATCGAAGCGCGCATCGATCAGGAGCCCAGCATCTCGCAGCAACTCACGCTCTGGGACCAGCACGGCTCGAGCGTCATCCGCGGCACGCTGCTTGTGATTCCCGTCTTGAATTCGGTGCTCTACGTGGAGCCTATCTACCTGGCGGCGCAAGCCGGGGGCGGCCTGCCGCAAATGCAGCGCGTGATCGTGTCCTATTCCGACCACGTGGTGATGGAAGCGACTCTCGACGCGGCCCTGAGCAGGATCTTTGGAGGCACAGTGGAATCGGCCAGGCCGACGGCTGCCGCTGCCGGTGGGCCCGCAGCCGCCCCGGGCGCGGCTCAGCCGGCCGCCGCTCAGACGCCCGCCGAAGAACTAAAGTCGCTGATCCGCGAGGCAAACCAACACTTCGAGCGCGCGCAACAACTCCTGCGCCAGGGCGACTGGAATGGCTACGGGGAGGAAATCAAGAAATTGGGCGACGTTTTGAAGCGAATGCCGGCAGGAGTGCAGAAACGATGAATGATGAATGAAGAAAGACCCCGAGCGCCGCGTAGAGAGTTCATCGTTCCGCATTCATCATTCAGCGTTTGTGGAACTACTGACCGCTGCTTTTCTTGTGCTCCATCAAATCGCACGCGGCGCCGGCACCGCTCGGATCAATCGCCTCGTTGCCTTTTTGGATGTGTTGAATAACTCCGTTTTTGTCGACCACGAACGTGGCGCGATTGGCAAACCCCTTTTCGTCATTCAAGACGCCATAGTCTTTGGAGACTGTTCTCTTAAAGTCACTCAGCAAGGGGAATGTCAGGCCATTTTGCTCGGCGAAAACTTTGTTGGCCGCTGGACTGTCTACACTCACGCCAAAAACCTGCGTACCGGTTTTCTCGAAATGGGCGATATCAGCCTGATACGCCTTGAGCTCCTTCGTTCAACCTCCGGTAAAAGCGAGGACGTAAAACGCCAGCACCAAATTCTTCTTCCCCAGATAATCGCTCAGCTTCACGGGCTTCCAATTGGTGTCGAGCAGCGTGAAATCCGGGGCCTTGTCGCCCACCTTCAACTCCGCCGCCGACGCCGCGAGCGGCGTCGCGAGCGCCAACACCAATAGAGCCGCAGCTAATTGTGTTCTTGGATGCACAGAATCGCCTCCTCACTCAGATGTGTTCTTTTGCCTGAAATGCTTTCCGACGCCTTCTTCGATCTCCGTTCCTACGGTTCGAAAACAGACCAACTTCGATGCGTCCCCGCCGGAAGGCAACCCAGTCATTTCCGATGCTCCAGCAGGCTGCAGGACTGCTCGGCCTTCTGCGGGTCGAGAGCCTCGCCGCCTTTCCGGATGCTTTGTATTGTCCCACGCTTGTCAATCACAAACGTCGTCCGGCTGGCCAGCCTGATGAGCGGCATCAGAACGCCATACTCCCTGGACACCGTTTTCTGTTCGTCGCTCAGAATCGGATAAGTGACGCCGAGCTGTTCCGCGAAGGCTTTGTTCTTAGCCCGACTGTCCACGCTGATGCCAATCACTTGCGCGCTCGCGGCATCGAACTTGGCGATATCAGCCTGATACGCCTTTAGCTCTGCCCTTCAGCCGGGGGTGAAGGCTTTGATGTAAAAAGCCAGTACGACATTCTTTCTTCCGCGCAAGTCACTCAGCTTTACCACCGTGCCGTTTTGATCCGGGAGAGAAAAATCGGGAGCCTGGTCGCCAACCCCCACTGCGGCATTCCCGCCCGAGAAAATCATGCATCCTCCCGGTACCAACATGCAACCGATGGCTATGAGCGTTCTTCGCGACAAATCCATTTCTGCGACAGGTGCGCCTTCCGCATCGGAAGCGCGCCGCCAGATTATACCTTCGCGCCCAATAAGGCGGGGCGATTTTCTGAAAGCGACCATCCTAGCAGTTCGACTGCCTTCCAGGGCGAATCTGCAAATCCGGGTGACACCTTTGAGAGTCGAAGAACCTCTGGCGACCCAAGAGCGCCGAAACCGACCTCAGGTAACGGCAAACTACTTAAAGACTTGCCTAAGTTACTGAAAATAGGCACAAAAAACATATTGACAGTAAGGCACTAAGATTTTATTATGACACCATGCTAAGAAAACTGAATCTAACTGAACGGAGGTGAAAAAGCAATGGCGATTGTACGCTGGGAACCTTTCCGAGATCTTGTAGCGACTCAGGACCGGTTTAACCGGCTTTTCAATGAGGCTCTATCGCCTCTCTTCGAGGGCAGCGCCGCTGGAACGCAGAACTGGGCGCCGGCGGTTGACATCTACGAGAACGACCAGAACGTTGTGCTTAAGGCCGAGCTTGCGGGCGTGGATCCCAAAGATGTGGAGGTCCGGGTGGAGGATGGCACGCTCTATCTGAAAGGCGAGCGCAAGTACGAAAAAGAGGTCAAGGAGGAGAACTACCATCGCATCGAGCGCTCCTATGGCTCATTCATGCGGTCGTTCCCTCTTCCTAACTCCGTGGATGCGGACAAGGCTGCGGCTGACTACAAGAATGGAGTGCTCACCTTGACCTTGCCCAAGCGGGAGGAGTCGAAACCGAAGGCCATCAAGATCGTCAGCAAGAACTAACGCGATTGAGGTTGGAGCGCCCAATCCCGTAGGGCGCTCAGAAAAATCCAATTCGAGGAGGACAAGAATTATGCCGATCGTTCGTTGGGAACCATTTCGAAATCTCGTATCGACTCAGGACCAGTTCAACCGCTTGTTTAACGAGACGTTTTCCCGTTTCTTCAGCGGTGCCGAAGGGGGCGAGGCTCAAACCTGGTCTCCGGCGGTCGACATTTACGAGAACGAACAGAACCTGGTCTTCAAAGCCGACCTGCCGGGGATTGACCCGAACGACGTGGAAGTACGCGTCGAGGACAACGTGTTATACCTCAGGGGACATCGCAAATTCGAAAAAGACGTCAAGGAAGAAAACTATCATCGGATCGAGCGCGCCTACGGCAGCTTCCAGCGGACCTTCACGCTGCCCAATTTCGTCGACGCAAACAGCGTGACCGCCGAGTACAAGAACGGGCTGTTAACGCTGACAATGCCCAAGCGTGAGGAGGCGAAGCCCAAGACGATCAAGATCCAAGTGTCGGGCGAGACTTCCAAAGCGATGGGAGCGGGTGCGCAGAAGTAAGCGCTGGGTTTCGATCCGAAACGGGCATAGGAAGTAGTGACACCAACAGACGCCGCGTCGGTCCCGCAAGGTTCGGCGCGGCCATTTTTTTGCAGTAATATGGTTCTTTAAGCTGAGGATCTTAAATATGGCAACACGATTTGACAAGTTCACGGTGAAAGCCCAGGAAGCGCTGGAGGCGCTACAGGAAGTTGCCCGGCGCCTGGAGAACCAACAATTGGAAACGGTCCACCTGCTGCTGGCGCTCGTCGAGCAGCCGGAAGGCATTGTCCCGGCGGTTCTGAATCGCCTCGGGGTGCCGCCGGCCACAGTGGCGCGCGAAGCCGAGCGGGCCGCGCAGTTGCTGCCCAAAGTGACCGGCGCCGCCGAACCGTATCTTTCGGCTTCGCTGAAGGAAGTCCTGGACGGCGCCTTCAAAGAGACGGAGGAGTTCAAGGACGAGTTCGTTTCCACGGAGCACCTTTTCCTGGCGCTGGCGAAGCGGTTGGGCGACCCGGCGGGGCGGATCCTTTCGCGGCTGGGCGTCACGCACGACGCCATCCTCCAGGCGCTCAAGGCGGTACGGGGCACGCAGCGCGTCACCGACCAAAACCCGGAGGCAAAGTATCGGGCCTTGGAGCGCTACGCCCGAGATCTCACGGATCTCGCCCGGCGCGGCAAGCTCGACCCGGTGATCGGCCGCGACGAGGAGGTCCGCAGGGTCATTCAAGTGCTTTCGCGCCGCACCAAGAACAATCCGGTGCTGATTGGCGAGCCGGGCGTTGGCAAGACCGCAATTGTGGAAGGCATCGCGCAGCGCATGGTGGCCGGCGACGCGCCGGAATCGATCAAATCCAAGCGCATCGTGCAGCTCGATCTGGGGGCTCTGGTAGCGGGCTCGAAATATCGCGGTGAGTTCGAAGACCGCCTCAAAGCGGTTTTGAAGGAAATCGAGGAATCGAGCGGCCAGGTCATCCTCTTCATCGACGAGCTGCATACGCTGGTGGGGGCAGGGGGAGCGGAAGGCGCCATCGACGCCTCCAACATGCTGAAGCCGGCGCTGGCGCGTGGCGACCTGCGTTGCATCGGAGCCACCACGCTCAATGAGTACAAGAAATATATCGAGAAGGACGCGGCCCTCGCGCGGCGCTTCCAGCCGGTTTATGTCGGCCAGCCCTCGGTCGAAGACACCATCGCCATCCTGCGCGGCCTCAAGGAACGCTACGAAGTCCACCACGGCGTGCGCATCAAGGACTCGGCGATTGTCGCCGCCGCGGTGCTCTCCAACCGATACATCTCCGACCGCTTCTTGCCCGACAAGGCCATCGACTTGATCGACGAAGCAGCCTCCGGCCTGCGCATCGAGATTGACTCCATGCCGGCGGAGATCGACCAAATCGAGCGCCGCCTCACGCAGCTCGAAATCGAGCGCCAGGCTCTGCGCAAAGAAGAAGACTCCGCCTCGCGCGAGCGGCTCCACGCGATCGAGAAGGAACTGGGCGAGCTCAAGGAGAAGTCCGACCGCTTGAAGCTGCGCTGGAAGGCTGAGAAGGAAGTCATCAGCGAGATCCGGCGCCTGAAGAGCGAAATCGAGCAGGGCAAAGTGGACGAGCAGCGTGCCACACGAGAAGGCGACTTGAACAAGGCGGCTGAAATCCGCTATGGCAAACTGGTGGCCCTCGAAAAGCGACTGACCGCCGCCAATGCCAAGCTTGAGGAGACCCAGAAGACGGGCCGGATGCTCAAGGAAGAAGTGGACGAAGAAGACGTGGCGCACGTGGTCTCGAAATGGACCGGCATTCCCGTCTCCAAGATGCTGGAAGGCGAAGTGGCGAAGCTGGTGCAAATGGAGGATCGCCTGCGGCAGCGCGTGATTGGGCAGGACGAAGCCTTGCGGCTGGTGGCCAACGCCGTTCGCCGCAGCCGCGCCGGGCTTGCCGACCCGAAGCGTCCCATCGGGTCATTTATCTTTCTCGGCCCCACCGGCGTGGGCAAGACGGAGTTGGCGCGGGCGCTCGCCGAGTTCCTCTTCGACGACGAGCGCGCCATGCTACGCATCGACATGTCCGAATACATGGAGAAACACACCGTGGCGCGGCTCATCGGCGCGCCCCCCGGCTACGTGGGCCACGAAGAGGGCGGGCAGCTCACCGAGCCCGTGCGTCGCCGACCGTACGCCGTGATTCTGTTCGACGAGATCGAAAAGGCGCATCCCGATGTCTTTAACATTCTGCTCCAGATTCTCGACGACGGCCGATTGACGGACGGCAAGGGTCGCACTGTGGATTTCAAGAACACCGTTATCATCATGACTTCGAACATCGCGGGGTCGGCGATCTACGAGGCGATGAGCGGACGGCGGGACGAATCGGCGCCGGTCATCACCGAAGACCTCAAGCGGCGGATCCAGACGACGCTGCTTGAGCACTTCCGCCCTGAGTTCCTGAACCGCGTCGACGAGATCGTGATCTTCAATCCGCTCGGCAAGGAGCAGATCGAGAAGATCATCGACCTGCAATTGGACTATCTCCGCAAACTGCTGGCCGAGAAGAAAATTCAGATCGAGTTGACGCGCCGGGCGCACGAACTGCTCTTCCGCGCCGGCTACGATCCGCAGTTTGGCGCGCGGCCCCTCAAGCGGGCCATCCAGCGGCTCATCCAAGACCCGCTGGCGTTGAAACTTCTCGATGGTGACATTTTGGCAGGCGAGTCGGTCACCGTCGACGCGGATTTGAAAAAGGGTGAGATGAACTTCGAGCGCGAGGTGGCTCACGCCGCGAAGAGGTGAAGCTTCCAGGTCACATACAAGTAAGGAGGTTTGAATGCCCGACTTCAAAGTCCGTAACATCCCACCAAAGCATTACAAGTTCCTAAAGCGACAGGCCAAGGAGCATGGCCGGAGCATGAGCGCAGAGCTTCGCGAGATGATCATCGAGTCCGTTCGGAGTCCTTTCCGTTATACCTTCGTACCCGGTGGCCCCACCCTCATCGAATTGCGGACCCGAAGAAAGTGAGCCGAATGACAGGCCCGGGCGAGAGCAAATAACGTCTCCGCCCAAATGTTCATCTAATCTAAGTGGAAGGACTGGCAGGGTGGGCGACCCGAGTCGGGTCGAACTGGAGGTTAAGCTATGTGGAACAATCTGAAGACAACGATATTACTGGCCGGCATGACCGGATTGTTTTTGGCCATGGGCGAGTTGTGGCGCGGCCAAAATGGCATGATATTTGCACTCGTGCTGGCCGGGGTCATGAATCTTGTCGCCTACTTTTTCTCTGACAAGATCGCCCTGAAGACGAGCGGCGCTCAGCCCATCTCTCGCGAAGACGGCCCGCGCATCTATCAGATCGTCGAGCGCTTGGCGGCGAAGGCCAACATTCCCGTGCCCAAGATTTATATGATTCCCACCGATTCGCCCAACGCGTTTGCCACGGGTCGCAATCCGAGCCACGCTTCGGTGGCGGTGACGCGCGGGATTCTGGAAATCTGCACGGATGAGGAGATCGAAGGCGTCCTCGCCCACGAGCTGGGCCACGTGAAGAACCGCGACATTCTCACCAGCGCGGTAGTGGCGACGCTGGCGGGCGCCATCACGCTCATCGCCCGGATGATTTACTGGGGCGAGCTTTTCGGCGGCTTTGGCGGGCGCAGCGCTAACCGGCGCGGCGGCGTCTTTTCCGCCCTGGCCATGATGATAGTGGCGCCGCTCGCTGCCACGCTGATCCAACTCGCCATTTCGCGCTCCCGCGAGTACGAGGCCGACCATACCGGCGCGGAGATCACCGGCAACCCGCGCGGTCTTGCTTCCGCATTGCAGAAGATCGACCAGTATTCGAAGCGAATTCCGATGCAGGTCTCGCCTTCCATGGCTCACCTCTACTGCGCTCCGCCCTTGACCTCCGGCGAATTCATGAGCAGCCTCTTTTCCACCCACCCGCCCATTCGCAAGCGCATCGAGCGATTAATCGGGCGCGATTTTGTGTGATGGATTTCCGCTTCTCGCCGTCTGACCCGGCGAGCGGCGGCGCTTAGATGCCTCCAAAGAATGAACAATCTCACGCAAAGACGCTAAGGCGCCAAGAAAGAGGAAGCGGTATTGCTTAGCGTCTCTGCGCCTCCGCGAGAGATTGTTTTGGGCTCCGTTCGTTTGCGTGCCTCCCGCCGGTCCGCGCGCCAAGCGTGGTATATTGCTACGCCAACCTATGGGCGTGATGGCTGCGAAACGAATCTTTTGGCTGGCCATAGCGCTTCTTGCCGCGCTGTCGTTGGCGATGATTGCTTTCGTCCGCGGCGAGCCGGTGAATGCGGTGTGGCTGGTGGTGGCGGCGGCGTGCTGCTACGCGCTCGGCTACCGATTTTACAGCCGGTTCATCGCGCTGCGCGTGCTCGAGCTGAATGACGAGCGTGCCACGCCGGCAGAGCGTCTCGAAGACGGCCGCGACTTTGTGCCCACCAACAAGTGGGTGGTGTTTGGCCATCACTTTGCCGCCATTGCCGGACCAGGTCCGCTGGTGGGACCGATCCTCGCCGCGCAGTTCGGGTATCTGCCGGGCACGCTCTGGATCGTGGCGGGAGGCTTGGTGGGCGGCTGCGTTCAGGACTTCGTCACCCTGTTCTGCTCGATTCGGCGCAACGGCAAATCGCTCGGGCAGATGGCCAAAGAAGAGGTGAGCGAGGTGGGCGGCTGGACGGCGGTCCTCGCGGTCCTTTTCATCATGGTCATCGTGATCGCCGTGATCGCGCTGGTGGTGGTGAACGCGTTGAAGTCGAGCCCGTGGGGACTCTCCACCATCTCGATGATCATTCCGATCGCCATGTTCCTTGGGGTTTATCTCCGCTACTTTCGGGTCGGCCGGGTAAGAGAAGCCTCGGTAATCGGATTCATGTTGGTGTTGGGAGCGGTGATTGGCGGCCGCTACGTAGCGGAGTCGCCCACCTTCGCCCATTACTTCACCTGCGGCGGACTCTCGCTGGCGTGGATCATCATCATCTGCGGATTTCTGACTTCCGTGTTGCCCGTGTGGCTGCTGCTCGCGCCGCGCGATTACCTGGCCACGTTCATCAAGCTCGGAACCATCTTGCTTTTGGCCGTGGGCATCCTGCTGGCGCATCCCCAGATGTTATTGCCTCCGCTCACGCGCTTCACGGACGGTACCGGCCCGATTTTCGCGGGCAAGGTCTTTCCCTTCTGCTTTATCACCATCGCGTGCGGCGCCATCTCCGGCTTCCACTCGCTGATCGCCACTGGCACCACGCCCAAGCTGATCCGCAAGGAGAGCCAGGCGCGAATGATCGGCTACGGCGGGATGATGATCGAGTCGTTCGTTGGGGTGATGGCGATGGTAGCGGCGGCGGTCCTCCAGCCGGGTGTCTACTTCGCCATTAATAGTCCGGCGGGCGTGGTCGGAGCAACGGCAGACAAGGCCACTGCCACGATATCCGGCTGGGGATTTCCCGTCACCGCTCAGACCATGTCCGACCTCGCCACGCGCGTGGGCGAGATTACGCTGTTTAACCGCACGGGCGGCGCGCCGTCACTCGCCGTCGGCATGGCGCATATTTTTTCCGGCACCCTCGGCATGGGAAGGCTCGAAGCCCTCTGGTACCACTTCGCCATCATGTTTGAGGCGCTGTTCATCCTCACACTGCTCGACGCCGGCACGCGGGCGGGCCGCTTCATGCTTCAGGAATTGCTCGGCCACTTCTGGAAGCCCCTCGGACGGACGCAATGGTATCCGGGTGTATTCATCACCAGCGCCATCATCGTTGCGGCCTGGGGCTATTTCCTGATTCAGGGCGTAGTCGATCCGTTGGGCGGCATCAACAGCCTGTGGCCGCTGTTCGGAATTTCGAATCAGTTGCTGGCCACGATCGCCTTGTGTGTCGCCACTACCATTCTGATCAAGATGGGGAAAAAGCGCTACGCCTGGGTGACGATGGCGCCACTCGCGTGGCTGGTGGCCATCACCATGACCGCGAGCTACCAGAAAATCTGGCATCCCGACCCGCGCCTCGGTTTCCTGGCGCAAGCCAGCGACTTGAGTGCGCAGCTCGCCGCCGGAACCATCCCGGCAGCGAAGGTCGCCGAGACCCAGCACCTGATTTTCAATCTGCGTCTCGACGCCGCGGTGACGGCCATCTTCGCGTTTCTGGTCCTGGTGATTCTCGCCGAGTCGGGACGCAATTGGTGGCTTTACACAGTGGGCAGGAAAGTGCCGGTGCTGCGCGAGGCGCCGATGAAACTATCAAGGATTAGCGCTTAGACTGACTGTCGAGTATTTCAGTGTGTCAGTACTTGAGTTCCTCAGTGACTGACGCACTGAAATGCTGACAAACTGAAAAACTGACTATGACCTTCCTCGCGAAGTTGACATGCTTCTGCTGGCGGCTCTTGAAAGAAGTTGCAGGCGAGAACGATTATGCCCGCTATTGCCGCCGGGCAGGCGCCGACGGGGCAAAGCTCATGACCGCCGAGAAGTTCTACGTACTCCAGCTTCGGCAGAAGTATTCCCGCATCAATCGGTGTTGCTGACAAGATCAGGGGCAAGTGGCATGTGACAAGTAGCAAGCACGAGCCATCAGCAGTCAGATATCAGGTCTCAGCAAGAACCGTCGACTGACCCGCTCGCCGAAAGCTGATCGCTGATTCCTGAAAGCTGCTTCTTGCCACTCGCCACATGCCACTTCCCACTGTCGTCTTCTACTTCTCCGCCGGCGCAGCCATGCCGCGTTTTTCGATGGGGACGAAGTCGCGCGCGTCGTGACCGGTATAGATTTGCCGCGGACGCGCGATCTTTTGCTCCGGATCTTCGAGCATTTCCTGCCACTGGGCGAGCCATCCCACCGTACGCGGAATGGCAAACAACACGGTAAACATCTCCGGCTTGAAGCCCATGGCCTGGTACATGATGCCCGAGTAGAAATCCACATTGGGATAGAGCCGGCGTTTGACAAAGTACTCGTCCTCCAGCGCGATCCGCTCCAGCTCCAGGGCAATTTCAAGCTTGGGATTTCTGCCCGTCACCGCGAACACCTGGTCGGCGGCCCACTTGATGATCCTGGCGCGCGGATCGTAGTTCTTGTAAATCCGGTGCCCAAAGCCCATCAGTTTCCCGTGTCCGGCCTTGACGCGCTCAATGTAGGCAGGGATTCGCTCCTTGGTCCCGATTTCGTCCAGCATCTTCAGCACTTCCTCGTTCGCGCCTCCGTGGAGTGGGCCGGAGAGTGCAGCGGCTGCGGCAGCCGTGGCCACGAAGGGATCGGCCTGCGAGCTGCCTACGGCGCGCATCACGTTGGCGCTGCAATTCTGCTCGTGATCGGCGTGAAGGATGAAGAGAATATCCAGCGCGCGAGCCAGCGCGGTATTGGCACGGTATTTCGGCTCCACCATCTTCCAAAGCATGTTCATGAAATTCTCGGTGTAGCTGAGGTCGTTGTCCGGATAGATGTACGGGAAGCCGAGGCTGTGGCGATAGGTGTAGGCCGCGATGGTAGGCACTTTGCCAATCAGGCGATAAATCTGGAGCTTCCGCACTTCCGCGTCGCGCACGTTTCTCGCATCCGGATAAACGGTGGAGAGCGCCGCCACCGTGCTGATGAACATGCCCATCGGATGAGCGTCGTAACGGAAACCCTCCAGGAATTTCTTGGTGGTCTCGTGGATCATCGTATGGTGAGTGATGTTCGAGACCCATTGCTTCAGCTCTGAGGCAGTGGGCAACTCGCCGTGCAGAACCAGATAGGCGACTTCCAGGAACGTGCACTTTTCCGCCAGTTGCTCGATGGGATATCCGCGGTAGCGCAGGATTCCTTTGTCGCCGTCGATGAACGTAATCGCGCTCTGGCACGACGCAGTGTTCATGAAGGCGGGGTCGTAGGTCATCAGTCCAAAATCGTCAGGCCCGGTCTTAATCTGGCGCAAATCCATGGCGCGCACGGTGCCCTTGAAGATTGGGACGTCGCACTTTGCCTGGGTGCGGTTATCAGTGATGCTTAGAGACTCGTTTCCCATAGCTTTTTCTCCTTGTGAATTCGGCCCCCGGGTTGACGCCAACCTGCCGCTCGTCCGCAGCCCAATGGAGACATGCGCAATTTTACGCCTTTGTGGCCGGACTGGCGCCGTGAGGCGAGTCACCGTCCAAGGTGATTGTAGTCACAGGGTCTGCCCACAGCGGTCAGCGGCCTGCGCTGGCCACCACCCGCCTTCTCGTACCTGAGAATTCTCTCAAGTGTGGGCGGGGCGCTGCCGATAAGACAGATCAGGTGGGTTCCGTCGAGAATAGGGTCGGCAGCCAATACTGTTGAGCTCGTTCTCACTCTCCTCCAGGGGTTCGGGCCCACCTCAAAAATTCTTTCGGCCTGCGCATGCACACACTTTTACCGCAACTCTCGAAAGCGACCGAGCACACAGTTCGCAGGGAAGGCGCAAGTCGGTTGAAGCGCGAGGCCACCGTTGCAGACCGCCAAAAAATCCGCGGCGCTCAAAGACCGCCGCTACAATCCTGTTGTAGCGTCGATCTCTGATTGACAAGAGGACAACCTCATCGTTCCCCGCCTTGCGGGGCAGGCAACGACCGACGCCACAACCGACACCGTCGCCTAGACCTCGTGGAATGGCTACCGATTCACTCTTGTCCGGCCGTTGCCGTGGCCGTTCGGTGTTCGGCGTTTGCGGGGGGAAAGGCCGGCGGCTTTGCCCGCCGGCACGGGCTCGCGAGCCGAGGTTAGCAGAGCGCCCTGGCTGTTGACGGCCTCCGCTTTATCCCGATTGATACTCCGGCTATATTGTCCGTCGCTTTGGAGATAGTGTGACTTCGCTTCATCCGACACGTAGACGGTGAGAATGTCCTTCAAGCGGCGAACGAGTTTGGGGCCTTTCACCGGGAAGATAATCTCGATCCGATGGCTGAGGTTGCGCCGCATCAGGTCCGCGCTGCCGAGATAAATCTCTTCTGCTCCGCTTTTGCGAAAATAGAAGACGCGGCTGTGCTCCAGGAATCGGCCGACGATGCTGGTGACGCGGATATTCTCGCTGATCCCGGTCACTCCGGGCCGCAAACAACAAAGCCCGCGCACCAGCAGGTCCACCTTAACGCCCGCTTGCGAGGCGCGATAAAGGAGCCTGATCATCTCCGGGTCCTCGAGCGAGTTCATCTTGAAAATCAAATGGCCCTGCTCGCCTTTTTCTTGAAGCGAGATTTCTCGCAGGATCATCTCCTCCAGGCGCCGCCGCATGTTGAGGGGAGCCACCAGCAGCTTGCGCGGTTCATGCTTTTTGGAATAGCCGGTCAGCGTGTTGAAAAAGTGCGTGGCATCATCGGCGATTTTTTCGTCGCACGTCAAGAGGCCGAAGTCCGTGTAGAGCCGTGCGGTCATGGGATTGTAATTGCCCGTTCCAAGATGGACGTAGCGGCGAATCGTCTCGCCTTCGCGCCGCACGACCAGCGCAATCTTGGAGTGGACCTTCATGCCCACCACGCCGTAGACGACGTGGACGCCGGCGTCTTCCAGCGTCCGCGCCCACTCGATGTTGCTCTCTTCGTCGAAGCGCGCTTTCAACTCGACCAGCACCGCCACCTGCTTGCCCGCCTCGCTGGCCTCCAGCAGCGCGGCCACGATGGGCGAATTGCGCCCCACACGGTACAGCGTCATCTTGATGGCGAGGACATCCGGGTCGCGCGCTGCCCGCCAAAGAAATTCCACAATGGGCTCAAAAGACTCGAAGGGATGGTGCAGCAGAACGTCTTCACGACGGACGAGAGCAAATACGTCTTCCTCGTAGTTGGGTCCAAAGCTGGCGGGAATGAAGGGCTGAGAAGGTTTGTCTTTCAGGTCGGGACGATCCAACCAGTAGAGCTCCATCAGGCGGCTCAGGCCAATCGGCCCGTCGATGCGGTAAACATCCTGCGGGTCGACGGCGAGATTACTGGTCAGAATCTCCAGAATCTTGTCGGGCATCCTCGAATCCACCTGCAAACGGACGACGGAAGTGAAGCGTCGCCGCCGCATGGCTTCCTCGACGCTTTCCAGCAGGTCGTCGCTTTCGAGCTCCTGAATGGCCACTTCCGCGTCGCGTGTCACGCGGAACGGATACGCCTCCAAGACCACCATTCCGGGAAACAATAAATTCAAATTGGCCGCCAGCAACTGCTCCAGCCAGACAAACGATTGCTCGGCCGGCGCGGGCTTCGTCGGTTTCCCATCGCCGGAGGGAGACTGTCCCAAAATTAACTGGTGCAGCGTGTCCGGCACTTTAATGCGGGCGAAATGTTCCATTCCATCCTGGTCGCCGACCACGACCGCGAGGTTCAAACTGCGGCTGGAAATGTGCGGGAACGGCCGGCCCGGATCGAAGGCCAGCGGCGTCAGTATGGGGAATACGTGCTGTAGAAAATAGGAATCGAGCGACGCCCGCTCTTCTTTGCTCAAAGAAGAAAAGTCCAGAATCCTGATTCCTTCGCGCGCCAAGGCGGGTTGCAGGTCCTCGCGCAGGCATTTCTGGGCTTCTCCCCCCAAGCGCTTCACCTGCTCGCGGATGAGTTCCAGTTGCGCGGCAGCCGACCGGCCGTCAATGCCCAGCTCCCGCGACCCGCTGGCGACTTGTTTTTGCAGAGCGGAGACCCTCACCATGAAAAACTCGTCGAGGTTGGAACTCACGATGGCGAGGAACTTTACTCTCTCCAACAAGGGATTGGCCGCGTCTTGCGCCTCTTGCAAAACCCTCCTTTGAAATTCCAGAAGGCTCAGCTCACGGTTGATGTAGAGGTCGGGAGAGTCAAGGCTGCGCGTTGGAGCAGGCGACGGCGCTTTGGACAATGCGACGGCAACACGGCCCTTGGCACCGAGTGAATCAAGCTCGCCGCCCGGAGTGATAGACATGAGACTTCAATATTACCCGATTCGTGACCGGCCCGCAAACCGGCTGACACGCATTGGACAGCCATCGGGCCCGTGCGAATCGACGCGACCGGCGACCTCGCGTTCCTCGTCAGCTTGACTTCGCCTCGCCGCGAGTGCCACAGTGGTTACCTGGAAGGCGCGTTCAGCGGCAAGCGCATTTCACCCGCTTCCCGCAACATACGAGGCATGACGTTCGAGGAGTTCTTCTCCGCCGCACGCCCTAAGCTTGACGAGCTTTATCAGTCGTCAGGCGCAGCGCGATGGTCTGTCTCGATCGAAGAATTTGGCCAAGCCGCCTGGAAGGGGGTGGGTGCGGCCGCTCAGATCGAACCGGCGGAGATTCCTCGATTGCTCTCCGGCCTCCGCGCTGAAGACCTGGCGCTGGCGCTCGGTTGTGCGCGCGGCGATGAGAAGGCCTGGGACACATTCTGCGCGCAGTATCGCTCCGCGCTCTACGAGGCGGCGCACGCCGTCGCGCATGAAGAAACCACGGCGCGCGAGTTGGCCGATTCACTTCTGGCGGAACTCTACGGACTCGATTCAGCGGCGCCCGGCAGAAACTCGCGCTTCGCCTACTTTCACGGCCGCAGCAGTCTGAAGACCTGGCTGCGCGCCGTGCTGTATCAGGAATTCGTCGACGAGTATCGCCGCCAGAGCCGCTTGGCGCCGCTGCCAGACGACCCGGGCGAGATCGCAGCCGGCGAGGCCTCGGCCGGCGAGCAGGACGATCAGCGCTATGCCGCCTGCCTGGGCGAAGCGGTAGAGGCGGCGCTCGCTGAGCTGCCCGTGCCTGAGAAACTGCTGCTCAGCTACTACTACGTCCAAGGCTTGACCCTCAAGCAAATCGGGCTGCTTACGGGCGAACACGAGGCCACGATTTCGCGACACCTCGAAACTACAAGGAAGAAGCTGCGCAAGCGGATCGAGGCGTTTCTGCGCCAGGAGAGAAAACTGAGCGCCTTCGAGGTTGATCGCTGCCTCGACTTCGCGGCGCGCGGCGTGCTGATGGATATGGAGAGGGCTTTGCGACCGAAATAAGATTTGCAATGAGTGGCGGTGAGAACGTTCTATTGAATGGAGGGGACTTGGGGAGGCGGAAGCTAGAAGTCAGAAGTTAGAAGCAAGAAGTTAGAAGCTAGAATCAAGAAGCCGATCCCGATCTCGCTTTTCTTCTAGTGTAGTGCGTCACAAATAGGTTTACTTATTGTCGGCCCTCGGGTATCATGCCGTGCATGAGCCGAAGAGCCGAACCGATTCTTCTTTCCGATCAGGAGCGTGGCACTTTGCGAACTTGGGCCA
>Ga0208323_1000116_pt1 | contig 51963 bp, 44 predicted proteins | sample June2015DPH_10_1_2_FD_184703 | JGI IMG/M metagenome (GOLD analysis project Ga0208323, IMG submission 184703) | Peatland microbial communities from SPRUCE experiment site at the Marcell Experimental Forest, Minnesota, USA - June2015DPH_10_100... | ecosystem: Environmental > Terrestrial > Soil >... | reverse complement strand
GCCGCCGCTTCTTTGGCCGCTGGCTCCTCGGTCGGCGGCGCATCCGCCGCTGGCGGCTGAGGCGGCTTGCCTTCCTTCTGCAACTCGGAAAACAACTGGTCGATCTGGGCTGAAACCTGACTCTCGTCCAAGGAGGTTGGCTTGGGATCGGTCGCAGCGGCGACATCCGGCGCCGGCGCTTGTGGGGCAGGCGCCGGGCTTGGGGGCGATTTGTCCGCCTCGGCCAACAGGCGGTCGATCTCCTCGCCGGCCAGTTGGGACAGCACTTCATCGGTGTTGTCCGGCGATGCTGCGGGAGCTTCGGGGGGATCGTGAAGATCGGCGACGGCCTGCGCCATTGGGACTCCTTGTCCAGGACGGAAACCGGAGGCTTCCGCCACGCATCCATGCGTTACTTCGGACAGGACCACGAGCATGATAACCTTCCGGCCGGCCGGCTGCAACGCGCTGTTGCCGCTGCCGGCTAGCGGTCTGATAATCGCCCGACGGATGAGGCGGATTTATTTAGCCCGGCTTGCGGTGGGACGGATCGAACTGCCCCGAGGTGAAGCGCGGCACGTGCGCGACGTGCTGAGGTTGACCGAGGACCGGGAAGTCGAGGCGTTTGACGCCGCCGGCCGCGTGGGCCGAGGGCGTCTGATCGCGGTGGGACCGGGTGGGGTGGCCGTGCAGATCGAGCGGATTGAAGCACCGCCAAGCCGGCCAGGCGCCGTGAGCGTGGCATCCGCGGTGCCCAAGTCCACCCGGGCCGACTGGATGATCGAAAAACTCAGCGAGCTGGGGGTGGATCGGTTTATCCCGCTGGCCAGCCGGCGCAGCGTCGTGCGGCCCCAAGAGGGAAAACTGGCGCGTTGGCGGCGTGTGGCGGAGCAATCGGCCAAGCAATCGCGCCGCGTGGGGATCATGCAGATCGAGCCGGTGGTTGAGTTGCCCGACCTGCTGGAGTGGCCGCTGGAGCAGGGGCAGGTACGCTGGTGTCTATCGACGGGGGAAGATGCGGTGCCGATGCTGCAATTGGCGGCAACGATGCCCCCATCGGTCATGCTCCTGGTGGGGCCCGAAGGGGGCTGGGCGGAGGACGAGCTGGCGTTGCTGGCGGCGGCGGGGGTCGCCGCCGCCCGGCTGACGAGCACGGTCCTGCGCATCGAGACCGCCGCCGTGGCCGCCGCGGCAATCGTCCAATCCGCCTTGACGGGGCGGCCGTCGGCGGCAACCATCCATGGGCCTCCACAGCGAGAAGGTTTGTGAGCCAATACCCTTATTTCCCTTCGCCGTACCTACCGCCGACCTTCGGTTCCGGTGATTTTATCGGCGGGTTTGACGACGGCCGCCGGCCCGCTGTCGCGGCCTGCATCATGCAAATCATCCTGGGCTGTCTGCTCCTCTTGTTCAGCGGCCTCCTGGCCGTGGTGTACCGCATGCGCGGCGCGGCGGATATCGTGGAGGAGATGCAGCGCCGCGGCGTTTCCATGCCGGGGCAAGACCTCGCCCAGGTCGTTGTGTTAGGCGTGGTGGTCCTGGGCGGCGGGGCAGTGGTGTTAGGGATCGCTCTTGTCGTGCTGGGGATTTTTGTGCGCCGCGGCAGCCGCGGCGCGGCCATGACCTCCATTGCGCTGCTCAGCCTGGTCGCGCTGGTTTGCTTGATGACCCTGGTGGGCGGCTTGTCGCAGTCGGGCGCGATCGTCCTGGTGCTCTTGTACGGCTCGGTTTTGGCGCTGTGCCTGGCGACGATCGCGAATCTGCTCCGGGCGCTGCGTGCCTGGCGGGACCGCCAGAGCTTGGCGGCGATGCAGCAGGCGTGGCTGATGATGCAACAACCGCCGGCCAGCTCCTATGGCTATGGGTACGGCTACGCTTCGGCGCCGGATGAGTCCTCTGGGCCATCACCACCGGCCTCTTCTTCATCCGCTTGAGCTGTCATGCCCATCAATGCCACGTTGGAACTAGCCCAGCAGCACCATCAGGCCGGGCGCCTGGCGGAGGCCGAGGCGGTCTGCCGCCAAGTTTTGGCCGCGCAACCGGGTCACGTGGCGGCGATGTGTTTTTTGTCGGCCCTGCTTCTGGAAGCCGGCCGGGGCGAGCAGGCCCTGGCTTTGGCGCAGCGATTGGTGGAATTGGCTCCGGGCACTGCGGCGGCTTTTTCCAATCTGGGGGCGGCGTTGCTGATGAATGGGGATTTGGACGGGGCGATCGCCGCCTACCGCCGGGGGCTGGGGTTGGCGCCGGAGTCGGCGCCGGAGTCGGCGCTGATCTGGTTCAACATCGGCCGGGCGATGCAGCTCAAGGGGGATTGGGAGCAATCGGCCGAGGCCTATGGACGGGCGGCGCGTTTGTCGCCGCACGATGCCGAATTGCCGTTCAACCTGGGCAACGCGTTGTACGAGGCCGGGCGATGTGAAGAGGCGATCGCCGCGTATCGCCAGGCGGTTGCCCTGCGTCCGGATTACGCGGAAGCCCACTTGAATCTGGGCAGCGCGTTGCACAAGGCCGGCAAGGTGGCCGAGGCCACGGAGCATTTGCGTCGGGCGCTGGCGCTGCGGCCGGCGGATGCGACGGCGGCGTACAACCTGGGCAACAACCTGCGCGATCAGCAGCGCTACGACGAGGCCATCGCCGCCTTTGGCCAGGCTCTGGCGGCGCGGCCCGACCATGCCGATGCCCAGAACAATCTGGCCGGCACGCTCAAGGATGTCGGCGATCTGGATGGGTCTCTGGCCGCCTATGACCGCACCATCGCGCTTTGTCCGGACAGCGCGGCGCTGCACAGCAGCCGGCTCTACACGCTGTATTTTCATCCCGGCTACGACGCCGCAGCCATCTTGGCCGAGCATCGCGCGTGGAACGATCGGCACGCCAAGCCGCTGGCGGTGCAGATCCGCCGGCACGAGAACGACCGGTCGCCCGATCGGCGGCTGCGCATCGGCTACGTCTCGGCCGATTTTCGCACGCATCCGGTGGGTCTGTGCTTCGAACCGCTGCTGGAACAGCACGATCACCGGCCGTTCGAGATCATCTGTTTTTCCAACGTGCCCAGGGCGGATGCGGTCACGGCGCGCATGCAGAAACACGCCGACCAGTGGCTGGAGATCTTCGGCCAAAGCGACCAGGAGGTTGCCGAGTTGGTCCGCCAAAAGCAGATCGACATCCTGGTGGATTTGTCGCTGCACATGGCCCACAACCGGATGCTGGTGTTCGCCCGCAAGCCGGCGCCGGTGCAGGTGACGTATCTGGGCTATCCGGGCACCACGGGCCTGAGCACCGTCGATTATCGTCTGGGCGATTCGTACATCGATCCGCCGGGCACGGAGCAATTCCACAGCGAAAAGACCATCCGCCTGCCGCGGACGTATCTGTGCTGGCGGTTCAACGGAGGCGAGCAGGCCGTGGGACCCCTGCCCGCTTTGCAAAACGGATACGTCACCTTCGGCAGCTTGAACAACTTTGCCAAGGTGACGCCGCCCGTGCTGGAAACCTGGGGCAAGCTGCTCTCTGTGGTGAAGGATTCGCGTCTGATCTTGCGTTGCCCGCAAGGCCAGGCGGCCGATCACGTCTGCCGCGCGCTGGGGCGGTACGGCGTCGATCCGCGGCGGCTGGATTTGGTCGGCCATTTGTCTTGGGAGCAGTACGTCTCGCTGTACCAGTATCAGGACATCGGGCTGGACCCGTTTCCGTATCCGGGCCACACGACCAGTTGCGATTCGATGTGGATGGGCGTGCCGGTGGTAACATTGACCGGCCAGACCTCCGTGAGCCGCGCCGGGGCGAGCCTGCTGCACACCATCGGGCTGAGCGAGCTGATCGCCGCCGAAGAGCAGCAATACGTCGAGATCGCCAGGAGCCTGGCCGGCGATTTGGCGCGGTTGGCTCAACTGCGCGCGACGCTGCGGGGGCGCATGCGGGAATCGGCGCTGATGGACGCGGCGGGTTTTGCCCGCGACGTGGAAGCGGCGTACCGGCAGATGTGGCGGCAGTGGTGCCGGAGAGAGCGATGATTCAGCAGTTGCTCGAGTCAGCCCTGCAGCACGCGCAGGCCGGGCGGCCGCAGGAGGCCGAGCGTTTGTACCGCCAGGTGTTGGCGTTGGAGCCGCGGCACGCCCAGGCGTGGCACAATCTGGGGGTGGCCCTGGCGCATCAGGGACGGGTGCAGGAGGCCATGGCGTCGTTCCAGCAGACGCTGGCCCTTGAGCCGAATTTTCCCGAGGCGTTGTTCAACCTGGGCAACGCGTACAAGGACAGCGAGCGCATGGATGATGCCATGGCGGCCTACCGGCAGGCCCTGGCCATTCGGCCGAGCTACGGCACAGCGCGGCTCAACCTCGCGGCGACATTGCTGGACATCGGGCAATTGGACCAGGCCATCGGAATCTTGCGCCGGCTGGTGCAGGACGAGGGGAATTTCGTGATGGCGCACAGCGGGCTGCTCTACGCCCTGCACTTTCATCCCGATTCCGATGCGCAATCGCTGCTGGGCGAGCACCGGCAGTGGAGCGATCGGCACGCGCGGCCGCTGCGCGGCCAGATTCGCCCCCACGACAACGACCCCTCACCGCAGCGGCGATTGCGCATCGGCTACGTCTCGCCGCATTTCGGATTCTATCCCGTCGGCCGGTTCCTGTTGCCCCTGCTGAGGCAGCACGATCCGACGCAAGTGGAAACGTTCTGCTATGCCGACGTCGCACACGCCGATGAAATGACCGGGAAGCTGCGTGACTGTGCGCACGTTTGGCGGGACATCCACGGCTTGGGCGACGCGGAGCTGGCCGATCTGGTGCGCCAAGATCGCATCGACATTCTGTTGGATCTTTCCCTGCATACCGGCGGCAATCGGCTGCTGAGCTTCGCCCGCAAGCCCGCGCCGGTTCAAACCACGTATCTGGCCTACTGCAGCACCAGCGGTCTGGACACGATGGATTACCGCCTGACCGATCCGTACCTGGATCCGCCCGGCAGCGACCAGAGCGTCTACGCCGAGCGGTCGATCCGTTTGCCGCGCACGTACTGGTGTTATCAGCCTTCCATCACGGCCATCGAGGTTCGTGAACCGCCCGCGTTGAAAACGGGCTGCGTGGTCTTCGGTTGCTTCAGCAGCGATTACTGCAAGATCTCGGCCGAAGCGTGGAGCGTCTGGCGGCGACTGTTGCAGGCGGTCCCCCATTCGCGATTGGTCGTTCATGCGTGCAGCGGGCGCCACCGCGACGCGGCGCGGCAATACCTGGCCGACGCGGGCGTCGCGCCGCATCGGCTGGACTTTGTTGGACGCGTTCCTTTTGATCAGTATCTGCAGCGCTACCGCGAGATCGACGTCGCCCTGGACCCGTTTCCCTACGGCGGCGGGACGACGACGTGCGACGCGATGTGGATGGGCGTGCCGGTGGTGACGCTGGCCGGCCGCACGGGCGTGGGCCGCGGGGGGGTGAGCATCCTCAGCAACGTCGGTGTTCCGGAGTTGATCGCCAACAGCGTCGAGCAATACGTCGAGATCGCCAGGAGCCTGGCCGGCGATTTGCCGCGGTTGGCTCAACTGCGTGCGACGCTGCGGGGGCGCATGCGGCAATCGGCGTTGATGGACGCGGCGGGTTTTGCCCGCGACGTGGAAGCGGCGTACCGGCAGATGTGGCAGAATTGGTGCAAGGCCCAACCGTGATGCAGCAGAGTTCGATCCAGCAGACGTTCGATGCGGCCCTGCGGTTGCATCGGCTTGGCCAGGATGCGGAGGCGGGATCGCTGTGCCGCCAGGTTCTGGCCCAACAGCCCGGTCACGCCGATGCGATGCAATTGCTGGCGGCCGCGGAATGCAATCAGGGCATCGCCCTGATGGCATCGGGCAAGACGGATGAGGCGGTTGCCGCGTTTGGCCGGGCGGTGGCGGCGCGGAGCGAGATGGCCGAAGCGCACAACTACCTGGGCAACGCCTTGCAGGCCAAGGGCGATTGGGAGGGGGCGATGGGGTGCTATCGGCGGGCGCTGGCCCTGCGTCCAGATTACGCCTCTGCCCACAACAATCTCGGGGTGGCGCTGCAACACCGAGGGCGGCTGGATGAGGCGGTCGCGGCGTTCCGTCAAGCCGTGGCCGTACAGGGGGATTTTGTCGCAGCGCTGAACAACCTGGGCGGACTTTTGGCGGCGAAGAATCAGCCGGATGAGGCGATCCCTCTGTTGCGGCGGGCGGTGCAACTTTGGCCGGATTCGGTGGCGGCGCACATCAATTTGGGCACGGCCCTGCAACAAGCGGGGCAAATCGACCAGGCGATCGCCGAGTTTCGAGCGGTGCTGCTCCTGCGGCCGGACTTCGCCGATGGGCACAACAACCTGGCCAATGCCCACAAGGAGATCGCGCAGTGGCCGGCCGCCATCGCCGCCTATCGCCGCGCCGTCGAGCTTCAGCCGGACAACGCGGCCCTGCACAGCAACCTGATCGGAGCGCTGAATTATGCGCAGGATGATCCGGCGGCCCTGCGGCGGGAACTGGAAATCTGGAACCAGCGCCACGCGCGGCCGCTGCGCGGCCAGATTTGCCCCCACGACAACGACCCCTCACCGCAGCGGCGATTGCGCATCGGGTACGTGTCGGCGGATTTTCGCTTTCATCCCGTGGGCCGGTTCCTGGCGCCGCTGCTGGCCCATCACGACCACGGGCCATTCGAGATCTTCTGCTACGGCGACGTGCAGCACGCGGATGAGATGACCGGGCGATTGCGCAGCGCCTGCGACGTGTGGCGGGACATCCGGGGGGGAAGCGACGAGCAAGTGGCGGAGCTGATCCGCCAGGACCGCATCGACGTTCTGGTGGATTTGTCGCTGCACACCGGCGGCAATCGGCTGCTGGTGTTCGCCCGCAAGCCGGCGCCGGTGCAGGTGACGTATCTGGCGTATTGCGGGACCAGCGGCCTGGAAACGATGGACTATCGCTTGACCGATCCATATCTCGATCCGCCGGGCATGGACGAAAGCGCCTATAGCGAGAAATCGGTGCGCTTGCGGACGTACTGGTGCTATGAGCCGTGCATCGCCGAGATCGAGGTTGGCCAGCCGCCGGCGCTGGCGAGCGGCCGGGTGACCTTCGGGTGCTTCAACAACTACTGCAAGGTGTCGCCGGGGACGTGGCGGGCGTGGCGTCGGCTGCTGCAAGCGGTGCCGGGCAGCGGCCTGGTGGTGTACTGTCCGTTTGGGAGTCATCGCGATCGGCTGGCTGGGGAATTGACTGCGGCGGGGCTCGATGCGGATCGTCTGACGCTGGTGTCGGCGGCGCCGACGGCTGCGTATTTCGAGCAATACCGGCGTATCGACATCGCCCTGGACCCGTTTCCTTTTTGCGGCGGGACGACGACGTGCGATGCGCTGTGGATGGGCGTGCCGGTGGTGACGCTGGCCGGGGCGACGGCGGTGGGACGCGGGGGGGTGAGCATCCTCAGCAACGTCGGTTTTGGCGAGTTGGTCGCCCAGAGCGTCGAGCAGTACGTCGAGATCGCGGCGGCTCTGGCCGGCGATCCGCGGCGTTTGGCGGAGCTGCGCAGCGGCTTGCGGGCACGGATGCAGCGATCGCCCCTGATGGACGCGGGGCGATTTGCCAAAGACGTGGAATCCGCCTATCGCGAGATGTGGCGGCGATGGTGTAAGAGCAAAGCTTAGAAGGATCAGCGATGGCGGCAGAGATGTCGGTCGAGGAGATTCTGGAAGCGGCGGTGAGCCGGCACGAAGCGGGCGAACTGGACGAAGCGGAAAATCTCTACCGCCAGATTCTGCTTCGCCAACCGGAGGACGCCGACGCCCTGCAGATGCTGGGGGTGCTGGCGTTGCAGCGTGGCGATCCCAGGGCCGCCCTGGAGCTCATTGAACGATCCCTGGCCCTGAATCCTACGGCTCCGGAGTGTCATTACCACCACGGGGTGGTTTTGACGAGCCTGGGCCGCGGCGTCGAAGGGGTGGCCGCGTTGCGCCGGGCGATTGACTTGAAGCCGGACTATGTGGAAGCGTGCCATTGCCTGGCGGCGGCGCTGTTAAAAAATAAGGAGTTCGACGGAGCGATCGCCCTGCTGCGTCGGGTGGTGGAGCAGCGTCCGGACGACGCTGATGCTTTGCACGGACTGGGCGACGCCCTGCAGGCCAAGGGTGAATTCGAGCCGGCAATTGATGCCTATCGTCGGGCGGCGGCGGCGCGTCCTGATTTTCCCGAAGTTTTTTTCGGTTGGGCCAGCGCCTTGCGTTGCCTGGGGCGGCTGGATGAAACGATCGCCACCTACCGGCAGGCCATATCCCTGCGACCGACTTATGTCGAAGCGATGAACAATCTGGCCGGTGCTCTGAAGGACGTTGGGGAGGTTGAGCAAGCCCTGAAGTGCTACGAGCAGGCGTTGGCGATTCGACCGAACTTTGCGGCGGCGCACAGCAATCGGCTGTTCACCATGCATTTTCAACCTGATGCCGATGCGCGAACTTTATTTGAGGCGCACCGGGCATGGGCGCAGGGGCACGCTGGACCGCCCGAGGGCGGGATAGCACCGCATCGGAACGATCCATCGCCGGATCGGCGGCTGCGCATCGGCTACGTATCGGGCGATTTTCGCAGCCATCCGGTCGGCCTGGCCCTGGAGCCGATCCTGGAACAGCACGACCGTCGGCAGTTTGAGATCGCCGGTTTTAGCAACGTCCCGACGCCGGACGCGCTCACCCAGCGCATCCAGAGCAAAGTGGACCAGTGGCATCCGATCTTTGGCTCATCCGATGCCCAGGTCGTGGAGTTGATCCGCCAGCAGCAGATCGACGTTCTGGTTGATCTGTCTTTGCACATGGCCCACAACCGGCTGCTGGTTTTCGCCTGCAAGCCGGCTCCGGTGCAGGTGACGTATCTGGGCTATCCCAGCACCACGGGTCTGAGCACGATCGATTACCGTTTGACCGATCCGTATTTGGACCCGCCAGGCATCCAATGCCCGTACTACAGCGAGCAGTCGATCCGCCTGCCCAAGACGTACCTGTGCTGGAGATGGAGCGGCCAAGAGGAGCCGGTGGAGCCGTTGCCGGCATTGCGCAACGGGTACGTGACCTTCGGGAGCTTGAACAATTTCTGCAAGGTGACGACGCAGGTGTTGCAGTGCTGGGGGCGGCTCCTATCCGAGGTGAAGGATTCCCGGCTCATTCTGCGTTGCCCGGCTGGCGGGGCGTCTGCTCGGGTGCAACAGATTCTGTCCCAATGGGGCGTTGGGCCGCAGCGGGTGGAATTGACCGGCCGGCTGGCGTGGGACCAGTACGTTAGCCTGTGCAGCCGGCAGGACATCGGCCTGGACCCGTTTCCCTATCCGGGCCACACGACCAGTTTGGATTCGCTGTGGATGGGTGTGCCGTTGGTCACGCTGGGGGGAAGCACCGCGGTGAGCCGCGGCGGCGTGAGCATCTTGAGCAATCTGGGTCTGCCGCAGCTCATTGCCCAAAATGTCGAGCAGTACATCGACATCGCCGCAAGCCTGGCTGCGGACCTGCCACGTCTGGTGGAACTGCGAGCGGGCCTTCGGCGGCGGATCGAGCAATCCCCGCTGATGGATGCGGCCGGCTTTACCCGCGACTTGGAAGCGGCGTATCGGCAGATGTGGCGCACCTGGTGCGCGACGCGGTTCTAACGCGCGTCGCAAGCGACGCGGCTAAACGGACTACCGCAACGCCAACGATCGCGGGAAATAATCCTGCTTCATCGCCTGCTTGGCCAATTGCAGCGTCTCTTCGGCCACGGCATTGGCGGCAATGGTGCCGGCCCGCAGGGCGCCCAGCACGTCGTCGGGGCGCTGCTCGTAATTTTTTCGCCGCTGGCGGATCGGTTCCAGAATGGTGTTCAGCACCTCGACCAGCTTGCGCTTGATGGCGACGTCGCCGACCTTCCCGGCCCGGTACGCCTCTTCCTGCTGAGCGACCCACGCCTTGTCCGGGTTGAAGGTCTCGTGAAAGATCCACAGCGGGTTGTTCTGGACCGTGCCGGGATCGGTCGCCCGTACGCGCTTGGGATCGGTGTACATGCCCATGACTTTTTTCTGGACGGTGTCGGCATCGTCACAGAGGAAGATGGCGTTGTTCAGCGACTTGCTCATCTTGAGCAGCTCTCCGCCCGGGGCCGGGCCGCCGGTGCCGACCAGGCGGCGCACGCGCCCCAGCAACGGCTGAAAGATCGGGAAAAGGCCGCCGGCGGCGACGTAATTCTCGTCCTGCGTGTGCGGATCGACGCCGCAGTACATCTGGTCGAAACGCCGGGCGACCTCGCGCGACATTTCCAGGTGCGGAAGCTGGTCCTCGCCCACGGGCACCAGGGCCGGGCGAAACGCCAGGATGTCGGCGCATTGGCCCACCGCGTACAGCGGGAACCCGAACGGGTAGTTGTCCCCCAGGTCCTTGTCGCGGATTTCGTCCTTCAGCGTCGGGTTGCGCATCACGCGATTGAACGGCAACAGCATGGCGAAGAAAAACGTCAGCTCGTCGATGGCCGGCACTTCGCTTTGGACGAAGATGGCGCTTTGGTTGGGATCGATGCCCGCGGCCAGGTAATCGGTGGCGATGTCGAGGACGGATTGGCGGATGTCGGCCGGCTGATCGGCCCGCGTGGTGAAGGCGTGCTTGTTGGCGATCAAGAAATAACAGTCGTACTGATCCTGCAGGGCCAGGCGGTTTTCCAGGCTGCCCACCCAGTGTCCCAGGTGCAGTTTTCCCGTGGGCGTGTCGCCGGTGAGGACGCGTGGCTTGGATGACATGCGGTGTGTTATACGGCAAGACGGGGGTGAAATCACAGGGGATATTATTGCTGCATTTCGCGGACGGTTTCGACGGCGTTCTGGAGGGCGGTTTCGTCCTCCTCGTCCCAGATTTTGCCTCGGCGGGCGAAGACGTGCTTCATGACTTCGCGGGCCTTGTCCAAACGGTAGGGCTCCATGCCGCGGTCGGTCCAGAAGGTGAAACTGGGGATGAACCGGGGCGGCAGGGCGCTGGCGGCCAGCATACTGCAGTAGCCGACGTACGTTCCGCTCATCAGGCGAGTGCCGATGGCCGTCTTGACGTGGTCGCCGATCATCGAGCCCAAGAAGCGGCGGTCGGTCACGATCTCTTTTTTGCCGATGTGCATCTTGATCGGCCCATAGGTGTTTTTCAGATTGCTGGTGGTTGTGCCGGCGCCCAGGTTGACCCATTCTCCCACGTAGCTGTGGCCCAGGTATCCGTAGTGGGCCTTGTTGGTGTAGCCGAGGATGATGCTGTTGGAGACTTCGCCGGCGATTTTGCACATGGGCCCGACGCTGGTGCCCTCGCGGATGTAGCTCAGGGGGGCGATGATCGAGTGGGGTCCGACGCAGCAGGGTCCGCACAGCACGCTGTGGGCGCCGATGAAGGCGTGGGCCTCGATGACCACCGGGCCCTTGCTGCCGTCGAGCACCACGCCGGGGCCGAGCGTTGCCTGCGGATCGACGATGACGTTCTGATCGCCGATGACGTGATAGGGCCCGGCGGGCAGGGGATGCGGCGTATCCTGCAGGTGGATGGCATCGGCCACGATCGCTTCCTCGTTCCAATGGACCAGGTCGGATAGGTACTGGGGCAGGCGCCCCGGCTGCGCGTCGCGGGGCAAATTCAGCAGCTTCAACCAGGCGGGGCTGCGGTTGAGGCAATCCTCGGCTGAGAGACCGGGCATTTTCGCCCACGCCTTGCGGACCAGTTCTCCCTCATCCACGACGACGGACGGTCCGCCGGGCAGGTCGTAGTCGCTGAAGTGCAGCGCTCGGCCACTGGACAAGAGCGCCATCTCCTCATCCAGGGGCGCGTTGATGGCCGTGGGGACGGACAGGGTCGGCACCAGATGCCGGCGGCAATGCTCCGCCAGCGCGGGGCGCACCCATAGGGTCAGGCGCGTCGGCTTGATGTGGCGGATCTGTTTTTCCAGCAGGGTGCTCAGGCCGCTTTGCAGCATGAAGACCGGCCGGCTGATGGACAGCGGCGCAAAACTCTTCCAATGCGAGCCCTCAAAAACGACCAGATGCATGATCGCAATGATAGCTCAGACCGGTCGGCAGATGAATGACGTGTAGTTACCTTGGATGCGGTCGGGCTGTGGGGACTGAAATAACCTACTGCTCTTGGCCAGACTGTTGATGAGCTCGGGCAGAGAGGGATACCGCCATGGGCGCGGCCGGCTCTTGGTTTGTCGAGGCGCTCATTTCTTGACCTGTGGCCAGGGACGGTGTCCTATCGCCCTGGACGACCAAAATCCCGAAGCTGCCCAACAGGACCAAGGCGGCCGCGCCCAACCCCAACTGAACCCCTCTTTTTTGTGAAAGCATTCCCATAACCCTCCACCGATGCTCTCGAATTGCTATTTTTGGTCGCAAAACGTGAAAACATTCACGACCGCGATGCTTTTGGTATATCCCAAATCGCTTGGAAGGCAAGGTAAAAGTGGTTATTTGGTGAAAGATCAAATATGGCGAGGTTTCACCGATATTGGCCGCAATTAGGTAACATTTTCAGCATTAGATAAAGTGTTTCCAATGCAGGGGTTGCGATGCCATTGCGCTGCGCGGTTCTCAGCGGCTCGCCCCAGATGGCCTCGACCTCCAAAGGCCTATTTTTTTGCCTGTCGATTTGTGTGCTGGTCCTATAACCGCCCATCGTCCGGGTGTAGTCAATTTCCTTTTGGATCAAATTGTCTGGAAGCTGCAAATGTAGGGCTTTGGCGGTATCGATTGCCTCCTGCATCAGGCGGGTTACCAGGGCCAGGCCATCGGGGTTGCCGACGAGCCGATCCGTCGTCAAATCCAACAGCGCACCCAGCCCGTTGAAAGGGATGTTCCAGACCAATTTCTCCCATCGCCCGTAGGCGAGGTTTTCCACCACATCGCAGGGCACGGAGCTGCCGCGGAAGAGGGCCGCGATTTGCCGTGCCCGCTGGCTGGGCCCGCCGAGGTATTCCCCCAGTCGGATCTTTCCGTGGTCGCTGTGCACGATGTGCCCGGGGGCGACGCGATTGAGGCACACGAACGCCATTCCACCCAGCACGCGCTGCTCTCCAAACAGCTCGGCCAAGCGCTGCTCGTTGCCCAGCCCGTTTTGCAGGGTGAGGATGGCGCTGTCGTCTTTGACGGCCGGGCCGGCCAATTCACCAAGGCGGTCGTTGGCGGTGGTTTTGAGGGCGATCAGCAGCAGATCCGCCTGGGGCAGCGAGCGCGGATCATCATGCACGTGGATTTGCGAGGGGGAGAGAGAAAAGTTTCCATCCCGGCTGTCGATGCGCAGGCCCGAGTGCCGTACGGCGGCCGCGTCGCTGCGCATCAGCAGGTGCACGCGATGCCCGTGCTGCGCCAGTCGCGCACCGTAATATCCGCCGACCGCGCCGGCCCCGATGACCGCAATGACCGGATCGTCGAGATTCATGACCCGCTCACGATCGCATCGAGCAATCCGCCGATGTCAAAGGTCACCGCCTGCACCGCCGGCTCCAGACCGAGCTCGCGCAGCGTCTGGCTGGTGACGGGGCCGATGCTGGCCAGTTTCACGCCCTGGAGCGTCTGGCGATACTCGGGTCCCAGAAGCTGAATGAAATTGCGCGCGGTGCTGCTGCTGGTGAAGGTGATCCACTGCACCTGTCCGTGGCGGATCATCTCGATCAGTTCTGGCGGGAGGGACTCCACCGGCTGCGTTTCGTACACGGCGACATCGACGACGGCGGCGGCGCCGCCCTGCGCCAGCCGCTGGGTCAGCAGCGGCCGCGTCACCTCCGCCCGCAAAAGCAGAAACCGCTTGCCCCGGGCCTGATCGCCGGCGGTCAATTGCTCGGCCAGCGCTTCGGCCACGAACTGCTGGGGGCAGAGATCCACGTTCAGGCACAGTTGCGATTGGATGGCTTTCGCCGTGGCCGCGCCGATCGCCGCGATTTTGGCCGATCCGAAGGTGCGGACATCGCGGCGGCCCTGCATCAGCCGATCCTTCACGGCACAGACGCCGTTGGCGCTGGTGAAGATGATCCAATCGAATCGAGCGGCCGCGGCCAGGGCCGCGTCCACGGTCGCCGGGTTCCGGGGCGGGAAAAGCTCGATGGTCGGCGCTTCGATCACGGCGGCGCCGAGCGATTCCAATTGTTCGCTCAGCTCGCCGGCCTGCCGCCGCGTGCGCGTCACGACGACGCTCTGGCCCAGCAGGGGACGCCGCTCGAACCACTGGATCGTCTGCCGCAGTTGCACGTTTTTCCCGATGATCGTCATGGCCGGGGCGGTCAGACCCGCTTGCGTCACGGCGGCCGGCAGGTCCGCCAGTGCCGCGGTGACCGTGCGCTGCCGCGGCGTGGTGCCCCAGCAGATGGTCGCCGCCGGCGTGTCGGGCGCCATCCCGTGCTCGATCAATCGCCGGCAGATGGATGGGAGCGATTGGGCGCCCATGTAAAACGCCAGGGAGGGCAGCTTGGCCAGCGCATCCCAGGCGATGTCGCTGGGCGGGTCTTCTTGTTCGTGACCCGTGACGATGGTGAAGCTGGAGTTGAAATCGCGATGGGTGACGGGGATTCCGGCGTAGGCGGGGGCGGCGATGGCGGCCGTGACACCCGGCACCACTTCGAAGGGCACGGCGGCTGCGGCAAGGGCCTGGCACTCCTCACCGCCGCGCCCAAACACAAACGGATCGCCCCCCTTGAGCCGCACGACTTGCCGGCCAAGGCGGGCGTTTTCGATAAGCAGGGCGTTGATTTGCTCCTGGGGCATGGCGTGGGAGGCGGATTTCTTGCCGACGTAGATCGTTTGGGCGCGGGGGCAATAACTCAGAAGCCGCGGGCTGGCCAAAAAGTCGTACACCACCACGTCGGCCAGTGCCAATAATTTCGCCCCGCGCACGGTAATCAGCCCGGGGTCTCCGGGACCTGCGCCCACTAGATAAACCATTCCATTCGGCATAGTCACTTCGCGTCCGTGCCGGATTTTAACAAAAGATAGATAACCTTTTTGGGCTGTGCGGCCGATGAGCCTACAGGATTTGGATGGTGCAAGGGAAGGCCCATCGGGAGCGTGGCCATGGTTGCAGTGTTGAAAATGCCGAGGTACCTGCCGACCGAGCCCTGGTCGGACCGGCGGACGTTCGCGCGCAAAGAGTACCACACCACGGTGCAGGGCCACCGTTTGGATCACACGATCCAGGCCCGGCAGGAGCCGCGGTTGAGCCTGGCGTTGCGGGACCTTTCGCTGGGCGGATTGTCGGCCATCACCGATTTGCCGCTGGAGCGAGGCGAGCGTCTGAGCGTGATCTTCCCGCCGCAGGGGCTGCGCAGCGGGTGGGATGCGCTGGGCCGCGTGCTGCGTTGCGATCCCAGCGGCTTGGGCTACCGCGTCGCCCTTGAGTTCGATCCCCTGCCGGCCGCCTGAGCCGATCAATCGATCTGCGGCACAAATCGGCTTACAATCGCCGCCATGACCCGTGCGGGCGGCGATTTCGATCCCAACCAATTCCGCATGACCATCGGCGATCACCTGGAGGAGCTGCGCCGCCGCATCCTGCTGGGCCTGGCCGGCGTGCTGGTCGCCGCGGTGGGATGCCTGCTGATCGGCCAGCGCTTGGTCAGCTTCTTTTGCCGCCCGCTGTTCGAGGCCCTGCAAAAATCCGAGATCAATCCGCAGCTCTACACCGAGCAGATCGCCGACGGCTTCATGGTGTACATGAGGATCAGCCTGATCGTGGCCGCGGTGATCGCCAGCCCGTGGGTGCTCTATCAGCTCTGGCAATTCGTGCGCGCCGGCCTCTACCCGCACGAGCGCCGCTACATCACACGCTATATCCCCTTGAGCATCTTCCTTCTGATCAGCGGGATGGCGTTTGTCTATTTCCTGGTCCTGCCGTGGTCGCTGCAGTTTTTCATTAACTTCACCACGGGGATTCCGCTGCCGTCCTCGACGCGAGCCGCCACCGCCGCCGCCGGCACGCGCCCCAGCTTCGTGCAGCCGCTTCCGTCCGATCCGGCCAAGCCGGGTGAATATCAAGTCTGGTTCGACACCTCGCAGCAGCGCATCAAGATGTTCATCAACGGCAAAGTCCGCGTGATCCCGTTTGGCGCAGCCAACATGGTCTCGCCGCACTTCATGCTGCCGGATTACGTGAATCTGGTGCTGCAACTGCTGCTGACCTTCGGCCTGGCGTTTCAATTGCCCCTGGTGGTGATGGCGCTGGCGCGCGTGGGGATCGTGCAGGTGTCGACGCTGCGCACGTGGCGCCGCTACGTGTACTTGGGCCTGGCGGTCCTAGCCGCCGCCCTGGCCCCCGGCGACGTGGTCACCGCCACCATCGCCCTGATGATCCCCCTGGTGCTGCTGTACGAGTTTGGGATTTTCCTGGCGAAGCTGGGCGTCAAGCGATCGAAGAGTTGATGCGGAGCCTTTTTAATGGCGAGACACGCCATCGGGATGCGGCTTGCTCATCCCGGCGCGATCATTGAACCCGCGAGCTTTGGGGAAGGGGTATTTCCGCTTCAATCTATTTGTCGAGCGCGCCGCCACAGCCGCATTGCGGCCAACGCATCGCAACAAGAAAGCCGGCACAACAGACAACCACCCATCCGACGGCAAATAGCTTAGCAGACTTTAGATTCCGTCCGTCCGTAAATGCGGACGCTGCCTGCTTGCCTGCTCGGAAAAGGAGGATAAGAGCAATAAGCGCCGCATCAACAACGATGGGATGTGACGCGGCAAAGGTTTCGGAAAAGCGGCTCCATGTCCAAAAGGCTAAAGCCAGGCAGACCGCCGTTGGAACCAGTCTAGCCGCGTATTTGGGGAACCATTTTTCGTCATTCTTGTCCCGGAATTTGCACACCAAGTAAACGGCGACCTTCGTCAATAGATCCCAAATGGAATAAAGGATGAAAATAACCAGCACCCAAAACGCATCGTTGGCGGGCGACGACTGAACGAGCACGAAGTAACAAATCACCAGGATGACGTCGATCAACAATACAAGAAACTCGGGTTGAAATATTTCTTTCACATCCAGACGCGCCCCGGTTGCGGGCGCCAATGACCATCCAACCCAACTCGTGGCGATTACCACAAGAGCGAGGGACAGATGTACATAGGCGGCGGGCAGGTTGGGAGGAAACGACGGCTTCTCTTGCATCAACTTGGCAAATTGTATCGCGACTTCCGCAACGGCAAGCGCGAACATCATTCCGACGAATTCGTGGCGGAGTCTGGGCTCTTCTGCCATGCTTCCGTCTTCCGCTAGACGACAACGACGTGGTCAATAGTAGTCGGTTTTGAATACGTGCTCAAGCAATTTCGGCTCCCTGCCGGCGCTTTGACAGACGGATGAAAACGGGCAACGTCGCACTCCGTCCTCGTGAATTGCCAACGGTACGTAGCGCTCAGGCAAGGTGCATCGAGAAGGGCAGCGGAAACAATGCGGCGATTCCCTTGTGCAGCAGGATCGAAACACATTCCAGAAAAGATAATGGAGCTGGCTCGGATTCTTGAGACCGGTCAGCCGGGAAAGCAAAAGAATGGCTTCAAGGACCGCTCGCCGAATAGCAATGTCCTCTTCAGCATTAACAGGCTCGCCGCGAAAGAGCTTCTCACGGAGGCCAGCGTCGTGCACCGTGACTGTGCCGATGCGTAAGTGGCCGCGGACCTCATGATAATCCACCGGAGCGCCAAGGTTCTCATTGTCAACGTAACTCCACAGTCCGGCATTTCGCATTACACCGAGGAAAAAATAGCTTTTCTTGCAAACGGGGTCGTCATAGGCTCGGAAGCGCGAAAGCAATTCCAGGAGATTCGCGGAACCCTGCGCAATTCGGTGACCGCTCTTTTCGTAAATGTCCTCCGCCGCCTTCCAGGCGTTCCGTTCCATTACCTCGCCGAGATTGCGGATGAGCAATGCGCGGGCGCCCGGTTCCGTCAGCCGATCACCGGCCTCCGAATCTCTAAAGAGGCACGCCAGTCTCTCACCAGTCATATGGCCCCATTCCTTCGGGGCCAAAAGAGAGTGGTCGGTGGCAGAATCGCCCTCCAATCGCGCCGAGAGATAATCCCACCCGCGTAGGGAACGTCCGTTCACCTTACCGGCAAGAGGAGGAAGTCCCTTCGGGGAAGTTTGGTGGCAAATTGCCACAAGGAATAGGTAGAAGTTCCCGATCTCGGTTCGCGAAAGTTCAGGGAGCTTCGTGTCCTCCTGGTCGATGGGGATCACGTGTCGGGCCAAAACCGCCGCAACGCGCTCGCACGTGGGGACGTGGAGGCTCACCAACGTTTCCGTGGATTCAGAGATCAGCGCCGGAGACAGTTTAGGGACCATCATGACAGCTCGCCGATGGACCAAGTGTACCGGTATTATAGCCCTTCAAGGAAGTGTGTGAACCGCCGCCCTGGCCCCCGGCGACATGGTGACCGCCACCATCGCCCTGATGATCCCCTTGGTGCTGCTGTACGAGTTTGGGATTTTCCTGGCGAAGCTGAGTTCCAAGTCCGCAAAAAGCCCATGAGCCGCCGATGGGCGGCTCGGGCCTCTCGCAGTCTGGTTGGGCACAGAAGTTACGGCAGGGCAATGGTCTGGCCGACGCGGAGTTTGCTCGGGGTCAGGCCGGGGTTGGCGTCGGCGATCTGGTGCCACTTGCGTCCGTCACCGTAGTGCGTCGAGGCGATCTTCCAAAGCGTATCGCCGGGCTTGATGGTGTAGGAGTTGCCGGAAGCGGTGAGGCTGGTTGACGGTGTGGAGGTGCTGAGGGCCGCATCAGCAGCGGGGGTCTGCACCGGCGGCGCGTACGCGGCCGGAGCCGCGGTCGGGGTCGCCGCGGCCGTCACCGTCGGCTGGCCTGACAGGTCCATCGTGCTGGCATCGGGCTTCTTTTGCTGTTGGCACCCGAAAGCGGTCACCAGAGCCAATACGACGAGCGACGTGGTTGCGAGTTTCACGGCAGACTCCTTGCTCAAAAGACTGTTTGCCTGGCCAAAGCGGCCCGGTATCCCAGCATTTATCGGACGCCCGGGGCCAGGAACTTTAGTCCTGAAACCAGAAACCAGGAATCGGAATGACGAATGACGAATGACAAATGACGAATGAGGAAAAGCGGGGTATTCGGGTTTCAGGGTTTGACTCGTCATTCGGGTTTCGGATTTCGGTATTATCCACGCATGCTGCGCTCTCTGCTGATGCTCGCCCTGGTGCTGGCCGTTTTCGGCATCGCCTGGGCGGGCGTTGCTGTTTGGCTGATGGCTCGCCTGCTCCTGAGGCCGCCGCGGATGAGCGATGCGCGGGCGTTGGTCAAGCTGGGCAGACTCTCGCCGGCGGATTTGGGTCTGGATTTTGAGGATGCCCCGTTCCAAGTCATCGATGAATCGACGGGCAAAAAGCTGAGCTTGGCCGCGTGGTGGATCGAGAACCGACAAGCGCAGGGACGATGCGTCGTGATTCTGCACGGATACGCGGATGCCAAGGTGGGCGGCATCGCGTGGGCGCCGCTGTGGCGCGATCTGGGATTCCACATCCTGGCGCTGGATCTGCGGGCCCATGGCGAGAGCGGCGGGACTTGCTGCTCGGCGGGGTTTTGGGAGAGGCATGATCTGATCCAGGTAATCAACCAACTCAAGGCGGATCGGCCGGAGCAGACGCGGCAATTGGTGCTCTTTGGCGTGAGTCTGGGAGCGGCGGTGGCCGCGGCCGCGGCGGCGCTGGCGGATGCGCCGAAAATCCATGCCGTGATCCTGGAATCGCCCTACGCGGATTTTGCCCACGCGGCCGCGGAGCATGGCCAGCGCCTGGGGACGCCGGGGACGCCGTTTCAGCGGCTGGCGCTGCGAGTGGCGCAGTGGATGGCGCGATGCGATTTTGCGGCGGTTGCGCCGCTGCGGACGATTCGGGACGTTTCCTGCCCGCTCATGGTGATCGCCAGCGGGGATGATCCGTACGTTGGGCGCCAGGATTTGGCGCTTCTGGCGGCGGCGGTGGCGGCGCGCGATCCGAAGCGCGGGCCAAGCGTTTACTGGGAGCTGGACGAGGTGCATCACGTGCTGGGGATTTGCCACGATCCGCAGCAGTATCGCCGGCGGATCGAGGAATTTTTGTCGGCGGCCATGCCCGGATAGGTCGCGGCCGGCGGCGTCACCATAACGTCAATTGCGGCTGAGGCGGCCGGCGGAACGCCGCTACGGATAGGCTGGGATACGGTCGATCCAGGCCGGCCTTGCGCTTGGCCAGGTGGAACATCAATTTGAGTTGCTCGGCCCAGAGGCCGCTTCCGCGCATGCGCGAGCCGAAGTTGGGGTCATTGAGTTTGCCGTTGCGCATGGCACGGATGCGCCCGAGGATTTTTTCCTTTCGGTCGGGGAAATGGAGAGAAAGCCAGTCAACAAACAGGGTCGCCACCGCGTGGGGAAGGCGGAGCGGTTCGTAGCCGGCCCAGGCGGCGCCGGCGTCGGCCGCCGCCCGCAAAATCGCCGGGATTTCATGATCGTTGAGACCGGGAATGATGGGCGCGGCCATCACGCCCACGGGAATTCCCGCCGCCGCCAGTTGCCCCATCGCCTCCAAGCGCCGCCGCGGCACGGCCGTGCGCGGCTCCATCACGCGCGCCAAATCCGCATCCAGCGTCGTAATGGAAAACAGCACGATCGCCGCGTGGTGCGCGGCAAGCTCTTGAAGCAGGTCGAGGTCGCGCTGCACCAGGGCATTCTTGGTGACGATGGTGACGGGGTTGCGGAACTCGGCCAGCACGGCCAGGCATTGCCGGGTGAGCTGGAGCTTGCGCTCGATGGGTTGGTAGCAATCGGTCACGCCGCTCATCTGCAGCGGCCGCGGTTGCCATTGGGGCCAAGACAGTTCCCGGTGCAACAGCCGCGGGGCATCCATCTTGACCAGGATTTTGGTTTCAAAGTCCAGCCCGCAGGAAAAGCCGAGGTATTCGTGAAACGGGCGGGCGTAGCAATAGATGCATCCATGTTCGCAGCCGCGGTAGGGGTTGATGCTGGCGTCGAAACCGACGTCGGGGCTATCGTTGGTGGCGATGATGCTGCGCGTGGTGTCCTTGAGGTAGATCGTGGCCGGGGCGGCGCGGGGGGCATCGGCGTCCAGGGCATCGGCATCCAGAGCATCGCCGTCGGGGATGATGTCCAGCTTTTCGAAGCGATTGGCGGGATTGGAGGCGGCGCCGCGGCCGCGGACGGAAAGCGGAACGGGTTTGGACTGACCACAGGACATGGGGCGTTTCTGCATTTTAGCTATCCCCGCCCAGGCGGCACGATGGGGCAAAAAGATTTGATCGACCCGAAACAAACACCTTTGAGGCGTGGGCGGATGAAACCGCTTGCGTCGGGCTGAGCGGAGCCATACTCTACGTTCTGCGGTTTGTCACATGGGGTCGACCACCGGCAATTTCGCAGACGGCGAGCTGGAGGTCGTGCAACATCTCTTTCCCATCGAAGGAAAGCCGCCCAAGCGCATCTACGTTCCTAAGGGAGCTTTCATCGGGACGGTGTTCCAGTTCACGCGCCCGTGGGACTTTGGATTCTTGTGCAATCTGTACAAGAACGCCGCCCGAGGCGGGTCATTCCTGGAGGTCGGCGCCAACATCGGCACCGACACCATCGTGGCGGCCGAATTCTTCCAACGATGTTATTGCTTCGAGCCGCTGCCGGCGCACGTCGAACTGTTCAGGAAGAACATCGAGCTGAACCACATCACCAACGTGCAGTTGTTTCCCATGGCGGTATCCGACCGGGCGGGCACGGCCCGGTTCTTTGTGAACACGCAGAGCACCGGCAGCAGCAGTTTGTACCCCAACGACCGCGACATGGATCAATCCGAAGAGGTCCAGGCGGTGACGCTGGACGCGGCGATGCCGTTGGAAATTCGCGACGTGACCTTCATGCACATCGACACCGAAGGGCACGACATCAAGGTGCTGCAAGGCGCCCGCCAGTTTATCGGCCGCCAGGGCCAGCGTCCGCTGGTCCGCATGGAGTTCCAACCGAGGACGTTGGCGTTGCACGGCTCGCACGTGGCGGAGCTGCTCGAATTCATCAGGCAATTCCGATACGCCCCCTTCATGGACGCCGCGTCGCACCTGGTGCCCCTGAGCCAGCAGATGCTCATCGACATGTTCCACCTATGGCGGAGCACCGAGGGATGGATTGACATTTTTCTTCTGCCTGCGGGGCTTGAGCAGTCGTCGGTGTTGAAGGTGGGTTGACATTTTGCCTTTGCCGACATAAAGCGCTGTGCAGCGCTTCACCTCCGGTTATGCCGCGCCCGGTTTTGCTCGATCCGCAGACACTGTTGGCCGGGTACGCCGCGGGGTTTTTCCCGATGGCGGATGGTCAGGGGACCATCCGGTGGTACACGGCCGATCCGCGCGGCATCATCCCGCTGGACACGTTCCACGTTCCCCGCACGCTGCGCTCCCTGATCAACAGGCCGCCGCAAAAAGGCGGCTTTGAAGTCCGCATCGACCACGATTTTGAGGCGACGATGCGCGCCTGTCAGGAAGATCGGCGCGAGGGAACCTGGATCAACGAGGAGATGATCGCCGCCTACGTGCGCCTGCACCGTCTGGGCTTGGCCCACAGCGTGGAAGCATGGAAGGGCGGGCGATTGGCCGGCGGCCTGTACGGCGTGAGCCTGGGCGCGGCATTCTTCGGCGAAAGCATGTTCCACCGCCAGCGCGACGCCAGCAAGGTGGCGCTGGTGCACCTGGTCCGCCGCCTGCGCGAGCGCGGCTACCAATTGCTCGACACGCAAACGACGACGGCGCATCTGCGAAGATTCGGCTGCATCGAAATACCCGCCGAACAGTATTTGTCGAAGCTCCAGGCCGCTCTACGGAAAGAGTGTCGATGGTGAATGCTAGGACGAAACCAAAAACCTGAAACCAGAAACCAGAACAAAACCCGAAACCCGAAATCAGAATAGGGGTTACCTATTCGCCATTCTGGTTTCGGATTTGATTCGTCATTCTGGTTTCGGATTTCTGGTTTCCCCGTGGAGCTACCCCGCCGGCTCAATACTCACCGTGAGCCCCTTGGAGTGGAACTGGTCCTTGTACAGTTCGGCGCGTTCCTTGTGCGTGGTCAGCAGCAACGCCACGCCGGTCTCGTGGGCTTCGAGCGTGCGGAGCTTGGCATCCTGCTCGTTCAACGGGGTGAGCTCGACGATGGTCGCAACGACGAAAAGGATGTCGTTTTTGTCGTCGTTGTGGAGCAGGACCTTCCAGGGCGGAAGGACCTGCGGGGGCGCTTGCTTGGGGGCGGTCCTGCGTGACTTTTTTGGCTTGGCGACGGCGGCGGCGCCCGAGGCGCCGGAAGAATCGCCGCTTTTCTCCTGATCGGCCATGATCCAACCTCCGGATACGGCTTAATCCGTGCATTATAGCCCAGGGCGCTGCGGCGTGCCTATGGCGATCGCCGGCCGAAGGTTACATTAGCGGCGATGGCCGCCCAAAAACGCGTGATCGCCGGAGCGATGAGCGGCACCAGCGCCGACGGCGTGGATGTGGCCCTGGTCCGCATCAGCGGCCGCGGCCTGGACATGTCGGCTCAACTGCTGCAGGAGCATCATCGCGACTATGCGACGACGCTGCGCCGGGCGATCGCCCAGATTCGTCAGTCGGGGGCGGCAACCCTGGCAACGCTGACGGAAGTCGGGCGGGAAATCTCCTTGTGCTACGCGGCGGCGGTGAATGAGACGCTCTTGGCGGCGGGAATGAGCGGCGGCGATCTGGCGGCGGTGGCGGCGCATGGGCAGACGCTGTATCACCATCCGCCCCATACGATCCAGTGGCTCGATCCGGCGCTGATCGCGGCGGAAGTGGGCTGTGTCGTGATTAGCGATTTTCGCCGGGCCGATTGCGCCGCCGGCGGGCAGGGAGCACCCCTGGTGCCACTGGCGGATTATCTGCTGCTGCGGGATGCGCGGAAAAACCGGGTGCTGTTGAACCTGGGCGGGATCGCCAATCTCACGTATCTGCCGGCCGGCGGAACGATTGAAGAGGTGATCGCTTTTGACACCGGTCCGGGAAATTGCCTCAGCGACGATTTGATGAGGGGGCAGGAGCCGGGATTCGATCAGGACGGGAAGCGCGCCGCCGCCGGCAAGCCGATGGATGCCATCGTCAAGCGCGTGCTGGCGGCGCCGTATTTTGCCAAGCCGCCGCCCAAATCCACGGATGGGCCGGCGATGATCCATCTGTTCACCGAAGCCCAAAAAACGCGCCGTCCCCTGAATGATTTGCTTTGCACGGCCTGCGTGATCGCGGCCGAATCCATCGGGCGCGCCGTGCGGCAGTTTCTTCCCTCGCCGCCGGATGAAGTGATCGTCAGTGGGGGCGGAACCCGCAACACGACGCTGATGTCACTGCTGGGAGCGCGCCTGGGCGCGGCTCTGAAAACGATCGATGAGTTTGGCATTGCGTCATCGGCCAAGGAGGCGATGGCATTTGCGCTTTTGGGCGCGGCGACGTTGGACGGCGTGGCGGGCAACGTTCCGGCCGCGACGGGAGCGAAGCGCGGCGTGGTGTTAGGATCGATCACACCCCAACCGTGAGATTCCCGTGAGCCGCGAGATGCCAAAAATCGCCGATCGGTCGCAGCTTCTGACGGAGCAGCGGCTGGCTGAGTCCATGAATCTGGACCGTCTTTCCATCGAGCAGGGGCTGGCGGTGATGAACGAGCAGGATGCCGTCGCCGTGGCGGCGGTGGCCGAGCAGCGCGGCGCCGTCGCGCGGGCGGTGCAGTGGGTCAGCGAGGCGCTGAACAGCGGCGGACGGCTGATTTATGTGGGCGCGGGAACCAGCGGGCGATTGGGGGTATTGGACGCGGCGGAGTGTCCGCCGACGTTTGGGACCGAGCCTCACGTGGTGCAGGCGATCATCGCCGGGGGCGAGGCGGCCATGTTCCGCTCGCAGGAGGGGGCGGAAGATCGGGCGGAGGATGGCGAAAAAGCGGTGGAACAAAAGAAGGTAGGACACGGCGACGTGGTGCTGGGGATCGCGGCGGGGGGCACGACGCCGTTTGTGCGGGGAGCGATCCAGCGTGCCAAGTCGCTGGGGGCAAGGACGATTTTTCTTTGCTGCGTGGCGGCGTCGGCGCAGGAGCCGGCGGCGGACCTGGTCATCCGTCCGCTGACCGGGCCGGAGGTGCTCAGCGGCTCGACGCGGCTGAAAGCGGGCTCGGCCACGAAATTGGTGCTGAATCAGATCACCACGTTGGCGATGGTGCGCTTGGGCAAGGTGTACGAAAACCTGATGGTCGATCTGCGGGCCACCAACCAAAAGCTGTGGGACCGCGGGGCTCGGATCGTGGCGACGATGGCGGGGTTGTCCCGGGACGAGGCGATGCGGCTTTTGCGATCGGCCGATGGGGAAGTGAAGACGGCGATCGTGATGCAACGGCGGGGGATCGACGCCGGGATCGCCCGGGAAGTGTTGCGCGCCGCCGCGGGAGATTTGCGCGCGGCGATGCGGAAGACGGGGAGACAAGGAGACAAGGAGACAAGGAGACAACACAGGCGATAGCCGAAATCGATGAATTCAGCTTTTTCTCCCTGTCTCCTTGTCTCCCCGTCTCCTTGTCTTTACAGCAATTCCACGAGCGGGTCTTCCAGGGGGACAAAGGGCTGGAATTCGTCGAAGCCGACGCTGGGCGCACAGCGCAGACTCACCAGGGGCAGCTCGTAGACGTTGGTGTAGGTCGGCGGCATCGAGGGGTCCCATTTTTGGCGGAAGGTTTCGTAGCAGGCCTGGACGTTTTTCATGCGCTCGGCGTGGACCAAGGCGTAGTCGATTTTTTTGGTGGCCGATTCGTCCTTGTACGCGCCGGCGCCCTCGTGGTGGAGCCAAGCGCCTTTGGCGCAGACCATTTTGAATCCGGCGCGCAGGGTCCGCAGGCCGAAGTCGATGTCGGCGAAATAGCCGTAGGGGAAGCGCGTGTCAAACGAGCCGATTTTCTGGAAGACCGAGCGTTTGATGAGCATGGCGTCGCCGGTGAGCAGCGGGTCCTCGGCGTGGGCCAGGCCGTGATAGCGGGCGACGTACGCGGCGAAGTTGGTCAGGTCTTCGATGTCGCGCGTGGGAAGCGGCGGGGGGACCTGGTATTGGGGGAAGCAATCGACGTACTGCGCGGTGCCGCGGATGATGCCGAAGGTGTCATCCAGGCCGGCGACCTGCGTGACGGTGCGGACGTAATCGGGGGTGAGGACCACGTCGTGGCTGAGGAACAGGACCAGGCTCCCCTTGGCCGAGGCGAAGCCGTAGGCGCATCCCCAGGCGTACCAGCGGCGCTGTTTGAAGCGGACGATTTTGACCGGCGAGGGGGTTTGGCGGCGGAACTCCTGGAACAAGTCGCAGATGCCCTGCTCGGGATCGGAGTTATCGTCGATGAGGATGTATTCGACGTCGCTGGGGCTGGACAGTTGGCGGAAGGTGTACAGCAGGCTGTGGAGACAATTCACGGTGAACTGACGGGCGTTTCGGACGGGGATGACTACGGAGATCATGGTGCGGCACCGGGTGCGCGTCTATCGCTGGTCGATGGGGACCACCTTCCGGTCGAAGGGACCGCGATAATCGTCCTGCGGGCGGATGATGCGGTTGTTGCTTTGCTGCTCCATGACGTGGGCGGTCCAACCGGCGATGCGGGCGATGGCGAAGATGGGGGTGTACAGGTCGATGGGAATTCCCATGGTGTAATAGGCGCTGGCACTGAAGAAATCGACGTTGGGATCTTTGTTCTTGAGTTCCTTGACGATGGGGATGAGACGTTCGGACATTTCGTACCACTTGGTGTTGCCCGCGGCCTCGCCGAGCTGCTTGCTCATCTTGCGCAAGAAGGTGGCGCGCGGATCGACGGTGCGGTAGACGCGATGACCGAAGCCGGGGATTTTTTCGCCGTTGGCGAGCATGGTGCGGACGCGTTGCTCGGCGGCGTCGGCGTCGCCGCAGTCCAGAAGCAGTTGCATGACCTCCTGATTGGCGCCGCCGTGGAGCGGGCCCTTGAGGGCGGCGACGGCGGCGGTGATGGCGGCGTGCATGTCCGCCAGCGTCGCGGCCGTCACCCGCGCGGCAAACGTGCTGGCGTTGAAGCCGTGCTCGGCGTGCAGCACCAGGGCGGCGTCCAGCACACGGGTCAGGGTGTCGTGCGGTTTCTTGCCGTTGAGCAGATAGAGGAAATTGGCGGCGATGCCGAGGCCGGGGTCCGGCTCCATCAGCTTCTTGCCTTGCCGCAGGCGATGGAAACTGGCCACGATGGTGGGGAACTGGGCGGTCAATCGCGTGGCCTTGCGCAGATTGGCTTCGGAATCGTCGCTGTGTAAGTCCGGGTCGAGGCTGGCCAGGGAGCTGACCGTCGTGCGCAACACGTCCATCGGATCGGCGCCCTTGGGCAGGACTTTGAGAACGGCGATGGTGTGCGGCGGCAGAGCGGCGTTGGCGGCCAGTTGCGCTCGCAGTTCCGTCAGCTCGGCGCGATTGGGCAGGCGATTGTGCCAGAGCAAGTAGGCCGTTTCCTCGAAAGTGGCATTCTCGACCAAGTCGGCGATTTCATAACCCCTGTAGATGAGGCGGCCGGCGATGCCGTCGATGAAACAGATTTCGCTGGGAGCGGCGACAACTCCCTCCAGCCCCGCAGAATTTTTGGCCGGAGAAGAGACGGCTTGGCTCATGGGGACCTGAAATGGCCGGGGAAACTTTGAGGCTCGTCCAATCGCCGCGGAATCAACTCATACGGAACTATAACGGGCGGCAAAAGATGAGTCAATTGCGCATGGCCCGCGGCGGCGAAAAGCATCACCAATCCAGCGTCCCGCGCCAGGCGGAGGTCAGTTCCTCCAGGCCGATCTCCACAAGACGTTGCTGGGCGTTGGTGATCGTCAGTTGGCGCAGGTGCTGAACCAGACCGAAATCGCTGATGCGTGCGGCGCCGCGCAGATCGGCGGCCAGGTCGCCGCTTTGCAGTCCCTGGGCCAGCTCCACCAGGTAGCGGCCGCACGTTTCGGTGAAGGCGGTTGGGTCGAGCAGTTCCTGGCCGACGATCAGGCCCGCTCCGGAGGCGATGCACATTTCGGCGGCGGCGACGGCAACGCCGCCGTCGCTGACGTCGTGGCACGCGGCGATCTTGCCGTCGCGGATGAGCTTGGCGACGGCGCGGTGAACCTTGCCCAGGGCGGCGGGATCGGCCCGGCGCTCCGGTTCGATCAAGGCCACGCGGGCGGAGTGTGATTTGAGGTCCATGGTAAGGCAGCGCCGCACATCGTCGATCACGCCGAGGGCGCTGACCAGAAGCGTGCGCGGGATGCGCAAGACCTGGCCGGTCTGCTGGTCGATGAACTGGTTGTTCAGCGAATCCTTGCCGCTGACAAAGGGGATGCGATAGCCCAGGGCGGCGTCGCGGCAGGCTTCGCAGGCGCGGACCAGCGTGCCCATGGTGGCTTGGTCATCGACGCTGGGCCAGCAGAAATTGTCCAGGATGGCGATGCGGTCGGGATCAGCGCCGACGGCGACGACGTTGCGGACCGCTTCGTCGATCGACGCGATGGCCATGTCGTAGGGGTCTTCGATGCCGGGGCACAGGCCGCAGCCCAGGGCGACGCCTCGGTGGCTGCTCAGCTTGGGGCGGATGACGGCCGCATCCGATGGGCCGATCTGCAGCGGGCCGGTCAGCGGCTTGACCACCGAGCCGCCTTGAACTTCGTGATCGTATTGGCGGACGATCCAATGCTTGCTGGCGATGTTGGGATGGGCCAGCGCCGCCAGGAGCCGCTGCTTGAAAATCGACGGTGCCAGCGGAACGGACTGATCCGCGACCGCGGGAGAATCGCGCTGGATGACCGTGGCCGTGCGCGTCGGCATGGGGATGCCTTGGTGCAGGAATTCCATGGAGAGTCGGCCGACCTCGATGCCGCGGTAACGCAACAGGAGCTGGCGATGGTCCGTGCCGAAGGCGCCGATGACCGTGGCTTCGACGTCTTCGCTGGCCGCCAAGTCCAGGAGCTGGGCGACGAGCTTTGGGGCAACGGCCAGGACCATCCGCTCCTGGGCCTCGCTGATCCAGATTTCATCGTAGCGCAGCCCGGCGTATTTCAGGGGGACTTTTTCCAGGTCAACGCGGGCGCCGACGTGCTCGCCCATTTCACCGACGGCCGAGGAGAGTCCGCCGGCGCCGCAGTCGGTGATCGCGGTAAAGAGGCCCCGATCGCGCGCCGCCAGGACCACGTCGGCCATCTTTTTTTCGGTGATGGCGTTGCCGATCTGCACGGCATGGGAGAATTCATCGGCGTGGGTGTCGGTGAGCTGGGCGCTGGAAAACGTGGCGCCGTGGATGCCGTCGCGGCCGGTGCGCCCGCCCAGGAGCACGATGGCGTCGCCGGCGCCGGCGGATTTGTCGATCTTGTCGCGGGGGAGGAGTCCCGCGCAGCCGCAGAAGACCAGCGGATTGCCCAGGTAACCGTTGTCGAAGTAGACGGCGCCGTTGACGGTGGGGATGCCCATGCGGTTGCCGTAGTCGCGCACGCCGGCGACGACCTGCTGCAGAATCCGCTTGGGATGGATGACGCCCTTGGGCAGGGCGCCGTTTTGGTTGGGAAAGGCGACGCAAAAGACGTCGGTGTTGGCGATGGGCTTGGCGGCCAGGCCGGTGCCCAGCACGTCGCGGATGACGCCGCCCACGCCGGTGGCGCTGCCGCCGTACGGCTCGATGGCGCTGGGATGGTTGTGCGTCTCCACCTTGAAGCAGACCGCATCCGTTTCATCGAAGGCGACGACGCCGGCGTTGTCCTTGAACACGGACAAGCAAAAATCCCCGCCGCCCCGCATCAGCTCGACGGTGCTGGCGAAGATCGTGTCTTTAAGGAGATTCCCGTAGCGTCGCCGGCCGATCACCTTCTGGTTGGCATCACGGACCTCGACTTCGACGGCGCTTTTGAGCGTCTTGTGGACGCAGTGCTCGCTCCAGGTCTGCGCCAGCGTTTCCAGCTCGATGTCCGTGGGCTCGCGCTGCTGGCGGCGAAAGTAGTCCTGGATCGCCTTCATCTCCGTAAGGGACAAAAACAGGTGGGCCTCGCGGCTGAGCTTGGTCAGTTCCTGATCGGCCAAATCGCGCAAACTCACGCGGCGAAGCTGCAACGGCTGCTGGGGCGCGGTTTGGAATTGGGCCGGGCAATACGGCCTGAAATGCACCGATTCGATGACGTCGTTGGCCAGCACGCGATCGGCAATGCGTTGCAGCATCTGCTGGTCGGTCAGGCCGTCGATCAGATACGCCCGGCCGGTGCGGACCTCGCGGACGGCCAGGCCCATGTCGCGGATGGCCATCTGGGTGCTGGCCGCGACCGGGTCCATCACGCCGGGCTTGAGATGCACCTCGATGCGCCCATGGCCGGCGTCGTCGACCTCACCGCAGTCCATCTGGGCCGATTCGACCACCGGATCGGCAAGAAGCTGATCTGCGATGCGGCGCACGGCGGCCGGATCGGCGTCGGTGTCGATCAAAAAGATTCGGCTGGTGGCGATGGGGCCGGTTTCGATCCCCAGCTCGGCGATCTGCTTGCGCACCGCCGACCCGAGCGGATCAACCCCATCGCGAGATCGCACGTCGATGCGATGGATCATGGCGCGATTCTAAGAAGAAGCCGGCGCCTTGGCGAGTACGCCGCTAGGAAAGCGCCGCTGGAGACGTGATGTCGGCCCGCTGGGGCAGAAGCGATAGGGCGGCGTCGAAGACCATCGCGGGGGTGACGCGGGTCATGCAGCGATGGTCCAGGGGGCAGAGCTTCTTCTGGCAGGGGCCGCAGAAAACCTTCACCGCCACCTTGCGTTCCTTGGGGAAATAGGTCTCGGTCCATTCGGGATGCGTGGGGCCGAAGATGGTCACGACGGGAACGTCGAACGCGGCGGCGATGTGACGCGGGCCGGTGTCGTTGCTGACCATCAGATCGCATCGCCGAACGATTTCCTTGAGCGCGCCCAGCGTCGATCCCTTGGCCAGCAGATCGACCGGGGCGTGAGTCATGTTGCGCAAAATGATGTCGACGATTTTTCGCTCGCGCGGGGCGGCGCTGATGAGGACGGTGGCGCCGAGCTGGTCGATGAACCGGTCGGCCAGGGCGGCGAAGTTTTCGGGCAGCCAGCACTTGGCGGCGCCGTACTGGGCGCCGGGATTCAGCAGGATCAGGGGCGGTTTGCCGGAGGATGCGGGGCGATCCAGCTCGCCGTCCAATCCCGCACGCGTCAGCACCGTGACGGCCGCGCGGCGCTCGGGCTCGGTCACGAACAGCTTGAGGGAAAGCTCGCGCTGCTGACTGCCCAGATAATGGGCCAGGCCCATGTAGTACTTGACCAGCGGCGTGGGGATGAATTTCCCCTTTTCCTTGCGCGGCAGAAGTTTGTCGGAGAGCAGAAACCCGCGTCCGTCGCGTTCGTAGCCGGCGATGCGCGGGATGTTGGCCATCTTGCAGACCAGGGCGGCTTGAAACGAATTGGGCATCAGGACGGCCAAGTCGAAGCGTGCGCTGCGCAGGCGGCGGGCCAGGTCGAAGAGACCCTTGCCGGCTTTTTTCTTGGTTTTGCCGCTGCGATAGGTGATGAGTTGATCCGCCCAGGGCGTTCCGGTGCAGATCGGCTTGACGTAGCGTTTCATCAGGTAAGCGATGTGGGCGTGGGGGAAATGCTCGCGCAGGGCGCGCAGGGCGGGCGTGGCCATGACCGCGTCGCCGATCCAATTGGGCTGAACGACCAGGATTTTGCGGAACTCGGACATCCCGGGGGTCAGAGTATATCCCGGCGAGCGGGAGAACAAGCAAAGATTTGTAGCCGCGGGCGGGAGCCCGCGATGCTGCGCACCGCCGCTAAATCGTGCGACCTGGGCAGCAGGTCGCACGGCGCGGTCAGACGGCCGGGGCGTCGGGCGGGGGCGGTTCGGTTCGGCCGGCGCGTTGCAGGGTCTGCAGCTTCTGGATGACCAGGTCCGGCAGCACGCCGCGCAGTTGGGTGATGTTGCCGCCGAGGGAAACGATCTGGCGGATGAGGCTGCTGCTGGTCAGGGCGTACCTGTCATCGGTCATGATGAAGACGGTTTCCACACCGCCGACGGTGCGGTTGGCCAGGGCCAGTTGGAACTCATGGTGCAGGTCGGTGACGTCGCGGATGCCGCGGAGGATGGCGACGGCGCCGGCCCGCTTGACGAAGTCCACGGTGAGGCCGGTGTATTTTTCGACGCGGACGCCGGCCATGTCCTTCACGAGGGCCTGGATCATCGAAGTCCGTTCGGCGAGGCTGAACAGCTCCTTTTTTTCGGGGTTGACACCGACGGCGACGATCAGCTCGTCGAACAGGCGGATGCCGCGGTGGATGAGGTCCAAATGGCCGTTGGTGATCGGATCGAACTGGCCTGGGAAGACGGCGATTCTTGTCGCGGTTTTGGCGGAGTTGGAAGGTGTCGTGCTCATCGCGATGTTGAAGGTAAGCGTCGGGGCGGAAAAGTAAAGGCGGGTTTTACTTCCGGCGGGAGGCGGCGTACCTTGTGGGGCCGTGCTGCAGCGACGAGTGAATGCCAACGGCGTGGTGTATTACGCCTCGCCGCTGCTGGAGGCGATGGGGGTTCGCCACGCGTTCAGCACCCGCCTGGGCGGGGTCAGCCAAGGGCCGTTTGCATCGCTGAACCTGGGCAATCCCAACGGCTGCGCGGTTCAGGATGATCGGCGGCGGATCGAGACCAACTACGCGCTGCTGCTGGAGGGCATCGGTTGCCCGGGCGGATGGCCTCTGCGCGTTCACCAGGTGCACGGCAACCAGGTGGCTGCCGTGAATCCGGGCCAGGCGTTTGACGTGCACCAGAAGGCCGATGCGCTGCTCAGCCGCGACCCGGGGCGCGTGATCAGCGTGCGGACGGCGGATTGTGCGGCGGTGTTGCTGGCTGGCGAGGGCGGCAATACCGTGGCGGTGGTGCACGCGGGATGGCGGGGAATCGTGGCGGGAGTGATCTCGGCGACGATTCAGCAAATGGGCGGGCGGGGGTCGGCTTATGTCGCCGCCATCGGGCCGTGCATCAGCCGCGACGCCTTTGACGTGGGACAAGAGGTGCTTGATTCGTTTGCCGCTCTGTTCGGTTCGGAGGCGCCGATCGATCGCGGCGACGGGACCAAGGGCAAAGTGGATCTGCGTGCGGCGGCCCGGCTGCAGCTTCTGGCCTGCGGGCTGAAGGCGGATCGGATCGATGGCACGGACCGGTGCACGGTGAAACACGAGGATGAGTTTTTCTCGCATCGGCGGGACCGGGGTGTGACGGGCCGCATGGCGGCCGTGATCGCGGCCCGGGAGTAGTCATGATGCACGTCGTCTGGGCCCCCAAGCAGCGCAGCGCCGGACCGCCGCTGCGGCAGGATCGCGTACTACTGGTCATCCGTCTGTTGCTTCTGGTGCTGGTCCTGGCCGTCTTCGGCCGGATCCTCGGCAACGAATTTGTCGATTGGGACGACGGGGGGCTGATCTACGCGAATCCGAACCTGAATCCTCCAACGTGGTCCAGCCTCGTTCGGCACTGGGACCCCCGCGACAAAACCAACATCAGCCTGTACGACCCGCTGGTCTTCACCGTCTGGTGGGGTTTGGCGTGCGTGTCCCGTCTGAATTACCCGGACGTCGTCGGCGCCACGCTCAATCCGATGGTCTATCACGGGGCGAATCTGCTGGTGCATTGGCTGTCGGCGTGCGTGGTACTGGAAATCCTGCTGCAACTGCGGCTGTCGCCGTGGCCCGCGGGGATCGGGGCGATGCTCTTTGCCATCCATCCGCTGCAGACGGAGGCGGTGGCGTGGGCGACGGGGATGAAGGACCTGCTCAGCGGTCTGCTAGCGCTGGCGGCGATCTGGCGCTACCTGGTGGCGATGCAGAGCCAAGGGAGGCAGAGGCGATGGAAATGGGCGGAGGTGACGGTGCTGAACGTGTTGTTTGGCGCGATTCTCACCCCGTTGCTGCTGACATGGAACTCGCTGGGGGCGTCGGTGCTGTACGCGCTGGCGTTGCTGTCCAAGCCGTCGGCGGTGGTGGTGCCAGGAATGGTGTGGGTGTTGGACGTGGTGATCTTCGGGCGGTCGTGGAAGCAAAGTCTGCTGCGCGTCGTGCCCTGGCTGGCGCTGGCGGTGGGCGCGACCGTGGTGGCGGCGATGATCCAGTCGACGCAAATGCTCAAGCCCGTGTCGCTGTGGCATCGGCCGCTGATCGCGGCCGACGCCCTGACGTTCTATCTTTACAAGCTGATGGTTCCGATTCGGCTGAGCTGCGACTACGGCCGCACGCCGGCGGCCGTGCTGGTTGATCCGCTTCATCCCTTGTATTGGAGTTGGCTGGTTCCCGTCGCGCTGGCCCTGGTTCTCTGGAGATCCCGGAACAAAATCCTGATCGCGGCGGGGTTGATTTTTCTGATGGGGCTCTTGCCGGTGCTGGGGCTGGTGACGTTCGTCTTCCAGTTCTTTTCGACGGTGGCGGACCGTTATGTTTACCTCTCGATGCTGGGCGTGGCGATGGCGGCGGCTTGGGCGGTGCAGCGCGGCGGCGCCGGCCGAGTGGGTCCTGTGGCGGCGGGCGTGCTGATGGTGTTGGGGGCCTTGAGCTTCGCCCAGGCCGGCATGTGGAAGGATACGGAAACGCTGTATCAGCGCGCGGTGGCGACGAATCCGAACAACCCAAACCACCTCATCGTTTTTGGCGAGTACCGGGGTCGGCAATCGGACATCGCCTTGCGCAGATCGCAGCAGGCCGCGGCTCAGCAGGACGCGCGCCAGGCCGCCGCGGAGGCGCAGTTGTCGCGGCAGTATCTGCTGGACGCCATCGACTTCTACCGCCAAGCCAATCGCCTCGCTCCCATGATCCCCGAGGTGTACGACTTGCTCAGCCGCGATCTGATCCTGACCGGTCAGTTGGATCAGGCGATCGCGACGTTGCAGGAGTGGATCGACTTGCAGCCCAAGCTCCCTGAGAACCGGCGCACGCAGCCGGCGGTGCTGCGGTACACGCTGGGGATGGCGTATTTCAAGGCGCACCGATGGGCTGAAGCGGTGCGGCAGTTGGAACTGTCGCTGCAACTGAAAAACGATCCGAACGTCGAGCAATGGCTACAGCAAGCACGCGAAAAGATGCGGGCCTCGTCGCAACCGGCGACGGCGCCGTCGCCATGACGCGGCCCGATCAGAAGCGACTGATCCGATGGCTGCTGGCGGCGGTGATCCTGGCCGCTCTGGGCCGGATCCTGGCCAATGATTTCGTCGATTGGGATGACCGCGCACTTGTTTACGGCAATCCGAATCTGAATCCTCCCACATGGACCGGCCTGGATCGGCACTGGAACCACCCGAGCGACCCGAGCAACCAATCCATGTACGACCCGATGGTCTACTCGCTTTGGTGGGTTTTGGCGCATGCCGGCATGAAGCCGGCGATTTTTCACGGGGCGAATCTGCTGGTGCATTGGCTGTCGGCGTGCGTGGTGCTGGAAATCCTGTTGCAACTGCGGCTGTCGCCGTGGCCAGCGGGGATCGGGGCGATGCTCTTTGCCATCCATCCGCTACAGACGGAGGCGGTGGCGTGGGCGACGGGGATGAAAGACCTGCTGAGCGGGTTGCTGGCGCTGGGCGCGATCTGGCAATACCTGGTGGCCACGCAAGGCAAAGGCCGCTGGCGCAATTACTTCCTGGCGAGCGTGCTGTACGTGCTGGCGCTGTTGTCCAAGCCTTCGGCGGTGGTGGTGCCGGGGCTGGTGTGGGTGTTGGACGTGGTGATCTTCGGGCGGTCGTGGAAGCGGAGTTTGCTGCGCATGGTCCCGTGGCTGGTGTTGGGCGCTGCGACCATTGGCATCGCGATCGCCATTCAGAAGATTCACGACATTCCGCCGACACCCGCGTGGCTGCGGCCGCTGATCGCGGGCGATGCGCTGACGTTTTATCTGTACAAGCTGATCGTTCCGGTTCATCTGAGTTTTGATTATGGCCGCACGCCCACGGCGGTGCTGAACGATCCCCACCATCCGTTGTACTGGACGTGGCTGGTTCCGGTTGCGCTGGCGGCCATCCTGTGGAAATCGAAAAAGCGAATGCTGATAGGCGCGGGCCTGATTTTCTTTGTCGGGCTGTTGCCGGTCTTGGGGTTGGCGACGTTCATCTATCAGATTTATTCGACGGTAGCCGACCGTTATGTTTACGTGCCGATGTTGGGCGTGGCGATGGGGGCGGCGTGGGTGATCGAGCGACTGGGCAGGGCCCGCGTGTACGCGGCAAGCGCGGCGGTTCTGGCGATCCTGGCGGCGGTCTGTTTTGCCCAAGCGGGCGTCTGGAAAAATACGCAAACGTTGTTTGAAAATGGTTGGGCGCAAAGCGGGAACCGATTCAATCCGCTGCACCTGGACGTACTGGCCAACTATCTGGACAGGCGGTCGGTGCTGGAACAAGCTCGAGGCGATGCGGCGGCGGCGGGGGCCGATGTGCAGGAGGCGATCCGCTGTTTCAGCCGCTCGATCCAGCTCGACCCGCTGTTTCCGCGGGTGTATGACGATCTTTGCGACGATCTGGTGCGTGCGGGGCGGTTCGACGAGGCGGTGGACGTCGGCCGCAGCCTGATCGACGTGCAACCGCGCCTGCCGGCGGAGCTTCGGCAAAAGCCGGCGGTGCTGCATTATCGGCTGGGGATGCTGTATTACCGAGCCGGGCGCTGGGCCGAGGCGGGCGAGCAGTTCCAACAATCCCTGCAAATCGAGCCGACGGCCGATGGGCGCAAAATGCTCGACGCGGCCGTGCAGATGCGGAACAGCAGCGCGACGACACGACCGCAGTAACTTTAAAGCGGTTTGCAGGTCAGCGTATGGTGCCTATCGCGCGGCACCGCCCCTTGATAGCCGCGGGCGGCAGCCCGCGGACAACGGTCGAACCAGCGACTTACCACGGTATGTCCGCGGGCTGCCGCCCGCGGCTATCAGGGCATTATTGGTACGCTGATCTGCAAACAGCTCTAGCGGCCGGCGGCGCCAAAGGCCTGATCTTCCAGCTTCCGCATGGTTGTGTCGTCGGACGTTTCGGGATCGGTTTGGCGCTGCACGGCAACCCATCGACCCGAGCGCAATTCGAAGGTCGTCTGGCAACGCGTGGGAAGGGGGCGATCGTCGTACAAGAACTCGCTGTCAGCGAGGGCATCGTCGGGGGTGCCGTGGGCGGCGGTGCGGCGCGCGTTGAATTGGTACTGCAGGACGATCTGCGTCGGCGGGGACTGCGGCTGGAGCTGGACTTGGACGCTCCAGACGAGCAGTTGGCGGCGGCGCCAGTTGCCGCGCTCGTCTTGAAACACCTCCGGCCGGGCACGGACAAAATCGCCGAAGGCTTCGGCGGCGCGTTGGAAATGCTGGATGGCATCCTGCGAAGCATCGGCCGGCGGGATGGAAGGTTGGCTTGACGGCGCCGTGGCCGCTGCCCAGCGGTTTGTCTGCGTAACATGCAGGCCCTGGCGGGCCGTGATCAGGAGTTGGCGCAGATAGACGCTCTGGAGCGGTCGCGTGCCCAAGGTGTCGAGGATGAATTGGTATTGCCGGCCGGCCTGGTCGAAATCTCCGGCGACCAGGAAAGCGGCGGCGCGTTGGTCGGCGTCGGCCAGAGCTTGAAGATGCCGCCGCTCCCATTCATCGCCGTGCAGGGTGGACCAGATGGTCGCGATGAAGCAGGCGACGGCGGCGAAAACCAGAAGCCACCACAGCGGCGATGGAATGCCCCAAGCGGCGGGCCGCGGCGGCGCGGAAGTCAGCGAAGGCAATTCGACGTCGGCGACGGGGCCGGGAACGTCGTTGATCGCGCCGCAGGAGGGGCAGGCTTCGCCCGAGCCGGCCGCATCGTCTTCCACCTGGAAGATCTGGTCGCAACTGCTGCAGCGAACGTCAAGCATGACGCCCATATTAGCGGTGGGGGCGGATCAGGCGGCAACCTCGTGCACGGCTGCGGCCTGGCCGGACGGCAGGGCGGCGGCGTCCAGGGCGGGTCTGGCGGCGCTGGTGGCGGATTTGTTGTTGGTGATGACGACGGTTTCGAACAGGTCGAGGCTTTCCAGCTTGAATCGGTAATCCACCTCGACGCCGGTGCGGCGGATCAGGTCCGCCAGCGCCAGATCGCTGCGCCATCCCAGCTTCGTACACAGGGGGCAGACGAATTTTTCCACCATGGCGATGAAACGGTTGGTGGATTGGAAGTGATTGACCACGACCAGGCGGGCGCCCGGCTTGGCCACCCGCTGGGCTTCGGTGATCAACCGGCAGGGATCGCTGACGACGCTGATGACGTGGCTGATGAACACGTAATCGAAGCAATCATCGGCAAACGGCAGGTGCAGGGCGTCGGCCTGGAGGACGGTGGCGTGGACGAGGCCGCGCTGCTCGATTTTCTTGCGGCACTGGCGGAGCATGCCGCGGGACAAATCCACGCCGATGATCCTGCCGTGGCGGGGGTAGAAATCCAGGGCCATGCCCGTGCCGATGCCCAAGTCCAGCACGCGGTCGGTGGGGCGGACGTTGATGTGGGAAACCGCTTTGGCGATTCGCCGCCGCACCAGTTTGCCGAAGGTGGCATCGTAAAAAAACGACTGGAAGTCGTAGATGATTCGCGTGCTCGATTCCTGCATGACCACGGGAACAATCCCTTCGGGGACAATCCCTGCTATCGGCGACCGGCCCCTCCATGAGGCTAAATTAGTCACTGACAGCAGTTTTGCCAAGGGGCGTAATGCGGCGGATGACGGGGCGCGTCACTGGGCCATGCCCGCGGCGGCGGCATCCAGCAGCCACAACAGCTCGCCGCTTTGCGGCTGGATCAACTGGATGGGCAGACGCTGGGGATCGCTCGGGCCCTCCAGAACCTCGGTGACTTTTTTGGCCTTGGCGTCGCCGCTGACCAGGACGACGACCTGGCGGGCTCGGTTGATAAACGGCGCGGTCAGGGTGAGACGCCAGGCGCTAAGCTTGGGCACGAAGTTGGCCACGCAGCGGCGGTGCGTTTCGGCCAGGGCCGCCGTGCCGGGGAAGAGCGAAGCGGTGTGACCGTCGTCGCCTAGACCCAAAAGGATCAGGTCCAGGCCGCCGTCGGCAAATTGGTCCTTGAGAAGCTGGCCGTATTCGACCGCCGCCTCCTGCGGATCGATTTCGCCTTTCATGCGATGCACGTTTCTGGCATCCAGCGGAACGTGGTCGAGCAGGGCTTGACGGGCCATGCGGTAGTTGCTGTCGGGATGATCGGGGCCGACCCAGCGCTCGTCGCCAAAATAGACCTGCCAATGCTGCCAGTCGACGTCATCGCAATAAGCGTCGGAGGCCAGCAATTCGTACAGGGCCTTGGGCGTATTTCCACCGGAGAGGGCGATGGAAAAGCTGCCGCCGTCGGCGATGGCCCGCTCGGATTGGGCGACGATCAGCTCGGCCGCGGCGGCCGCCAGTTCTCGAATATCCGGGAGGACCTGAATCGTCGGGCGGGTCATGCCCCAAGAATATTCGCGTCGCGGGTGAATTTGAAGACCCAATCCGCGGGAGCCCGGGAAGACCGGCCGGCTCAACTTGGAAGCTGAGCCGGCTCGTCCTCGACCGGTCCCGGGGAACGTTCGGATCACGGCGGACCGAGCAGTTTCCAGAGATTTTTCGCCGGCGCCAGGTTGGGATCGAGCTGCAACGCGGCTCGGCACTGGGTGCGGGCCTCGTCAAAGTGCTCGGTCTTGTACAACGCGATGGCGAAATAGGCGTGGTAATCCGCGCGTCCCGGGTGCTGGGCGACGGCGTCGGCGTAGTATCGCAGGGCCAAATCCGACCGATGTTTCTGCACCACCAGCAGATTGGCCAGGTTGAATTCGGCCTCGGCATAATTCGGCTTCAGCAGCGTGGCGGCGACATATTGGTCGATCGCCTGGTCAAACTCGCCGGCGCCTTCCAGGGCGATACCGTAGTGAAATCGCAACTCGGCAAAGCGCGGATCGATGGCGATGGCGCGGCGATAAAACTGCATGGCCTCATCGGGCCGATGAAGCTGCATCAGCACCACGCCCATGGAGTCCATCGCGGGGGCAAATTGCGGCTCAATCTCCAGGGCTTTGGCAAATTCGGCGCGGGCGGCTTCCAGGTCGCCGTCGTACTCCTTGACGATACCCCACTTGTAATGGGCGATGGGCTGGTCGGGGGCCAATTCGATCAGCTTCGTATAACAATTGCGCGCCTGGCTTCGGTAGAAGGCGCGCTGCGCCGGGGCGAGGTTCTGGTCATTGGATAAATCCGCGTACTGATCCCCCAGGTTTCCCCAGACCATGAACGAATGGGGATTCTTCGCCAGCGTGTCTTGCCAAAGGTCGATGGCGTTTTTGTAAATGACCTGCTGCTGCACGGTGAGGATGGCCAGAAGGACCAGCGCCGCCCAGGCAACGGCGCGGGTCAGAAGGCGCCGATGCAGGATCGCTGCGGCCAGGACGAAGAGGCCGATGGCCGCCAAGTATTGGAAATGATCGGCCACGAGGGAATAGCGCATCGGATAGATATTGATGAACCCCAGGGCCGGCAGAAGCGTGCCGAAAAAAAACAGAACTGCGACCAGGGGTCCGCGGCCCAGGCGGCGCCGCAGCAGCCACAGAGCCGCCAAGACACCAGCCGCGGAAGCCGGAAATGCGATCAGGCCCGGGCGCTGGGCGAGGTGCATCCGTGTCCACATCGGATAGATGAAGCTCAGGCGCGCGGGCCACAGCAGCTTGAAGGCGTAGAACCAGAGGGCGCGTCCGGCGATCAGGCAGCGGTCGGCGAAGGTCCAGTTCCATTCGCGGCCGGCGGCGCCGACGTGTCGCGTTTCCAGGATCGCGGTCGTGGCGGCCATGGCCAAGCCGGCGGCGAAGAAGGGCAACGGGGGGAGGACATCTCGCCAGCGCAGATTGCCGTGCCGCCAAAGGATGAGCAGCAGAATTGCCGCCGGCAGGGAACACGTGACGGATTTGCTCAGCAGTGCCGCGACGAAAAAAGCCAGCGACAGAACGTACGCACCGGCGACAAAGCGGTTGCTTCGCAGGTTATTAGAGGCAAAACGCAAGTACGCGTGGGCCGACAGAAAATAGAAGACCGCCGAAAGGACATTTTTGCGTTCGGTGATCCAGGCGACGGATTCGACGTTGACGGGGTGAACGGCGAAAAATGCGGCGGCCAGGAGCGATCCGGGGATGCCCAGGCGCCGCAGGAAGCGCCACAGCAGGATCGCCGCGGCGGCGTGCAGCAGAACGTTGTCGATGTGGTATCCGCGCGGCCGAAGACCCCAGAGGTGATATTCGATCCAAAACGTGGTGTGGACCAGCGGGTAATACTGGGGGATGGACGTCGGGTGGATCCAGATGGCCGCCAGGCCGCCCAGGTCGCGCAGCGTGGGATTGGCGGTGACGTACTGCGGATCATCCCAGATGAATCCGCCGCTGCGCATCACTGGCAGATAAACGGCCAACACGATGACCAGCAGAGCGGCGGCGCCGCCGCGGCGTCGGAAGGAGGATTCATCCGGTGGATCGGGCATGGCCCATCAATCACGTCGCGTCAACTCGTCGCCGGGCACCAGTTTGACGCAACAGGTATTCCTCCGCCAGTCGCAGCAGGGCTTTGGCGTTGGCATAGCTCAGGCGGCGCAGAGCCTTTTGGAAGGGCAGGAATTCGAAGCCGACGTGCTCGCGGCTGAGCCGCACCTTGGTCGAGGAGGTTTGGGCCAGGAAAAAGACGACGATCTTATCGATCAGCGCGGCATTCTTGCGGAAGAAGTAGCGGATTTGGTGGGCGAAGCCGGGGACCACGCGTACGTCCACCACGTCGGTTTCTTCGCGCAGTTCGCGCAGGGCCGCTTGCAGGTCCGTTTCGCCCTTTTCGACGTGTCCTTTGGGGAAGTCCCAGTATCGGCCGTAATCCAGCAGCAGGTAGCGGCGTTGCTTCTTGTTTTGGAAGAGGATGACGCCTGCGGAGCGTTCCCTGCGGGCCATGGGGATCAAATAATCCACGGCCGCGTTGCCTGCAAGTGGCACCGACCGGTCGAGGACGAGCCGGCTCAGTATCCAAGTTGAGCCGGCCGGTCCGCTCCCGATACAACGGCGCCGCAAAAATACTGGATTCACCGTTGAATGGTGGGCCAAAGGGCGACGGTGCAGAGGCGGTGGCCGATACGCTCCAGGATCGGAACGCTGCGGACCAGGCGGAAACCGGCTAGCACTTCCTTCTGGGCCAGAACCGTCTCGAACAGCTCCAGGTCCTTTTCCAGGATATCGCGTGATTCGTTGAAGACGACCAGGACAAGACCGGCGTGGCGGATGAGGGGATCGGCTTCCATTTTTCGCAGGTCTTCGACGATGGCGTTTCGCCACTGGGCGCCATAGCCGGCGTGGCGCGTGCCGCCCTCGCGGAATTGATAGGCGATTTTCACCTCAAGCCACAGGGCATCGGGCGGCTCGGTCGGACGCGGCGGGTCGAACAGGGTTGGCGGGGACCGGTCCAAGCGAAGCGGCCGGCCCAGCGGCGTCAGCACCAGGTCGCAGCGCGGGCGATGCGAAAGTTTCTCACCGAAGCTCGAGGGATAGTGCACTTCGCGGGCGATTTCATAAAACCGGGCCAGGCGGTCGGCCAGAAGCGTTTGCAGCTCGCGTTCGTCGCGGGTGTCCAGGCCGTAGACGGCTTGTTCGAGGCGCAGTTCCGCCTCGGCATCGCGCAGGGATTGGTGCAGCCGATCGGCCAGCTCGACATAGTCCCAATCCAGCGCCATGGGGGCTAAAAAAACATCCGGCACGAGAGGATGCCGGCCAGATATCCCAGGGCGATGCCGCCGATGACGTCGCTGGGCCAGTGGGCATCCATGACGTAGCGCAGCGCTGCACAGATCAAGGCCAGCATCCAGAAGATGATCGCGGCTTGGGGGTAAGCGAAGGCCAGCACGGCGGAGAAGGCGACGGCCGAGGCGCTGTGGCTGGAAGGGAAGCTTTCGCGGAAATTGGCATGCCGCAGGGAGGGGCCCAGGAATCGGCCGGCGTTTTCGCGGCGGGGCCGCACGCGGCCCAGCAGCCGCTTGATGAGCGTGGCGATGATCGCCACGCCGATGACCGCCGCCAACAGGGCTTTGCAAATGCCCGCGGCGCGCAGGCGGTCCAGCCGCCAGATCAGCAGCACCGACGCGACGGTGCAAGCCATCTGTCCATACTGCGCCAAGAATCGCGTCTCGCGTTTGACGTCGGACTTGAAGGTCAACTCCAATGCGTTGGCCAAACCCCATCGCTCCAGGAGCATGAGCAGGATGCATAAACCCGCAAGGATCAGGACAATGGTCATGTTCAACCGCGACCAAAGGTAAGTGCGTGGGCGGCGGCCGTAAAGAGGTATGGCTGGGCAAGCCCGGCCCGAGGACGGGCCGGCTCCATTGACAGACTGAGCCAACTCGTCCTCGAGCGGTACCACGGACATAAAGCACGGCTTTGCAGTTTTTGCCGTGCAGCCGTAAGGTCATAGGAGCTATGGCGAGGTCGGCGAGGTTCTGGATAGTTCTGCTTCCGCTGCTGGCGGGGGCGTCGCTGGTGTACCTGGCGGGCAACAATACCGTGGCTCTGTGGGACCGGGATGAGCCGCTTTATGCGGAAAGTTCGCGGGAAATGCTGCAGAGCGGGGACTGGGTGGTGCCGAAGTTTCTGGGCGAATGGCGCTTGGAAAAACCGCCGCTGATTTACTGGTGCCAGGCGGCGTCGATGGCGCTGCTGGGGACGACGGAGGGGGCGGTGCGGCTGCCTTCGACGCTCGCGGTCGTGGTCACGGCGCTGACGATCGCGCTGGTGGTGCGTCATTGCGTCGGTGACCGCCGCGCGCTGTGGACGGTTTTCATCTTCTGCACCTGCGGGTTGGCGATCGCCGCTTCGAAATTCTGCATCACGGACGCGATGCTGTCGCTGTTTGTGATCGGCGGGCAGGCGTGCCTGGCCGTGATGTACGCGGCCGCCGGGCGGGGGAGAAACGCGCCGCTTTGGGTGGCGGCGGCGTTCTGGATCACGGTGGGCCTGGCGGGATTGACCAAGGGTCCGCAGGTCGTGGGCATGCACGCGATGACGCTGCTGATTCTATTGCTGCTGGACGTGGGGCCGCGGATGGGCGATGCAGCCGCCTGGTCGGCGGCGATGCGTTGGTGGCGGCAAACGCGGCCGCTGATCGGGGTGCCGATCCTGGCGATGGTGTTGGCGCCGTGGCTGGTGGCGGTTCATCGCCGGGCGCCTGGATTCGTGTCAGAACTGATCCACAAGGCGCGCCTGCACGCATCCACGAGCATGGACGGACACGGCGAACCGCCGGGATATCACCTGCTGCTGGTTTTCGGCACGTTCTTCCCCTGGAGCCTGTTTTTGCCGATCACGATCAGTCGGATGTGGCGCAACCGGCGGCTGCCGGCGATCCGGTTTGCGGCGGCGATGGCGGCGGGGCCATGGCTGCTGATGGAATTGGTCTGGACCAAGCTGCCGTTCTACGTGATGCCGGCGTTTGCAGGGTTGTCGTTCCTGACCGCGGATGTGCTGGTCCGCTGCCTGCGAGGCCGATGCGATGAGCTGCGGCGGCGTGGTTTTGCGGCGATGGCGGCGGTGTGGGCGGTGGCGGCACTGGGGCTGGGGGCGGCGCCATGGTGCATGCTGCTGATTACGCGGCAATTGCCGCGACCGGGCATGATCGCGCTTTCCGTGGCCGCCGCCTTGTACGTGGGGATCGTGTGTCTGCGGTTTTGGCAGGGGCGGATCTTCCGGGCGGCGGTGGTCATGGGCGTCGGCTCGTCGATGCTGATCGCCATCCTCTACACGGCGATCCTGTCGAACCTGCAGTTCGCCACCCTCTCGAGACGATTGGCGGCGGACCTGCCGCCCGAGGCCCGCGGTCCCAAGGTGCCGGTGACGGTGATCGGATATTCCGAGCCCAGCCTTGTCTATTACCAGGGGGGCGGAGCCAGAAGGGAACCGCTTAGCTATCTGGAAAAGACCCCCGCCTCGCAGTGGCCGCGATGGTTCATGATCGACCAGAGCGACTGGCGGTCGATTCCGGCGACTCTGCGCGTGCTACTGCAGCCGATTGCAGTGGAACAAGGCATCGTCTACTCCGCCAACGGGCGATCGCAAACCATCCTGCTGTTGCAGAAAACCGAATAAAGCGTTGTGGACGCGGACGATAGAGAATTATGGGGCGTTGCACGGCCCACGGCGATTCATTGGGCGAGCGATTCTGCTTGACGCGGTGGACAGGGGAAAGTTAAAATAATTAATGCTCCTCAGGCCCGCGGCGTGTTTGCGCCGGCGGCTCCCTCCGGAAGCGAGGAAGCGTTGGCGGCGGTCGCCGACGCTGTGTCTATGTCGAATCCCAAGGCGTCCATACGCAATCAATGAACCGGTTCCTATCTGGAATTGGCAACAGCACTCATATCTCTTATCCGCATTGATTCGTGACGGTGCCTGACGGATCCGACGCAGTCAAGAAAGGAGCTTCATATGAAGCGTCTACTACGCGTCGGGAGATTCTCCCGCTGCAGGGCGGGGGGTTTTACCCTGGTCGAGTTGCTGGTGGTCATCGGCATCATCGCCCTGTTGGTGTCGATTCTGTTGCCCAGCTTGAACAAGGCCAAGGAAATGGCCAACCGGGTCAAGTGCGCCAGCAACCTGAAGCAGATCGGGCAGGCCATATTGATGTACACCAACGAGAACCACTCCAATTTCCCGCGGACGTATTGGGTGGCCAACAGCATCCCCGTTGACCTGGGCTATCAGGCTTCCGGGGCCAGCGCGGCTGGTTTGACCGATCCGTTCTCGTCGTCGGATTGTCAAGTGGCCATGGGCGGTAATACGATCAATAACGTGCCGCAGTCCCTGTTCCTGCTGCTCAGAACCGAAGAGGTCACCTCGGCGGTGTTTGTGTGCCCCAGCGCCCCTCAGACACAGGACACCTTTGGCGGTGGCGTGAACACGGCGCTGAACCAGATCAACTTCACGAACATCGCCCAGAACCTGAGTTACAGCTATGCCTGCAACTATCCGGACACGACGGCCTTGGGCGAGGGGTTCCGCATGATGGGGGGCATGGAGCCGAGCTTTGCGGTGGCGGCGGACATCAACCCCGGCACCGCGGGACCCGGGGGCAACGATAACGTGTTGGGGATCAACACCAGCAGTTCGTCCCAGGACATGAAGATGGGCAACAGCAACAATCACAGCAAGGAGGGCATGAACGTGCTGTTTGCCGACGGCCACGTGGACTGGGAGACCAACCCGTTCTGCGGAACGAGCCGGGACAACATCTACACCCGCGGTGGCCCGGCCTTTGGCTTGCGCTACGACCAGCAGGATTTGGTTGCGCCTCCGTACGCGGCCAACGACAGCGTGCTACTGCCGACGGAGAACGACGACTAGGTCGCGCGTCGACGTACCACACGTAGGATGATCTCAGGGGCCCGCCTTTTGGGGCGGGCCCCTTTATTTGCCTGCCGCGGGGTTTAAGCTGGTGGACATGGAAAAGGTGCTCCCGCCGCAGACCGAACGCGGGGCCGGGTTCGAACCGGCGCGGGTGCGCCAGTTCACGATCTTTCTGGAGAACCGGGTCGGCCGGCTGCAAGCGCTGGTCCGCGCCCTGGAGCAGGCGGACGATCCGATCCGGGCCTTGACGATCGAGGAATCGGCGGATGCGGCGCTGGTGCGGCTGATCTGCGCCGACGCCGATGCCGCCCGCGAAGCGCTCCGGCAGGCCGCCTTTTCTTTCAGCGAATCCGAGCTGATCGCCGTGGAATTCCCCAAACGCAACGCCCAGCCGCTGATCTCCATTTGCTCGGCCCTGCTGGCGGCGGAAATCAATATTCATTACTTGTATCCGTTTCTGCTGCGACCGCGGGGACCCGCATTAGCGCTTTACGTGGATGACCCCACGGTGGCCGCCCAGCAGCTCATTCGCAAAGGCTTCACGCTGATCGCCGATAGCGACTTGAGAAAATAGCGTCGGCTTTTTGTCGACACGGCTTACAGCGGCGCCTGGGCAGTTGCCGATATTGCCGGTGATGAAAACTCCGCCGGATGGCCGCCGATTCAACGTCCACGGACTGGCCGTTCACCTGCAGGCGCGCTGTCCCGACCTGCAATGTCAAATTGATCACATCTTTGCACCATTTGTCGGCGACGATTCTGCCGGCCAGATCGTGACCGCGTGGGGGAGCGTTAACGCGTTTGATCCGGCGGAGGTGTTTCGGTGCGTCAGCTCCGCGGCCAGGGCCGTCGGCCGCGTGGATGATCTTGCGGAACTGTATCGACTCGGGGAGCGCTATTGGCTGGTGGATGATCGCTGGGGCATGTGCCAACTGGATCTGCTCAAGCACCAGTGGCGCAGTTGGGTGGTGCCGCACAGGACGTTGGATGCGGTGCGCTGCGTGGAAGCGGCGGTGATTTGGCCGATGGCGCAACTGCTGAAAATGCGCGGTCTGGAGCTGATCCCGGCGGTCGCGGTGCAGCGCGACGGTTGGGGGGCGCTGATCCTGGGGCCGTACGGGCTGGGGCGAGAGTTGGCGTGCCTGATTCGCTCCGGTTTTGGCGCCATCGGCCAGCGATGGACGGCGTTGGCCGCCCGGGGCGAGGGCGTGCAACTGCTGCCGGTGCCCGGCCAGAGTGAGATGGTCCCGTGGACCTGGACTTCGCCGGATGCCGATGTTCAGCCGGCGTGGATCGATTTGGCCGCGGCCGCCCCCGGCGCGGATGGGGCGGTGTGCCGGGCGGTGTTCATCGTCGAGCCGGGGCGTCGGGCGGTGACGCGCGGGCGTACGCTGGCGGAGGCGGATGCGGCCCGGGCGCTACGCCGTGCCTGGCCGATGGTCGAACTGCCGCCGGGCCGGCGACGCCCCCGCGACATGGCGGCGGCGCTGGCGCGGCAGTGCCGATGCCTGTCCGTTCAGCTTTCCGGCCGGGCGGAAGATTTCGTGCCGTTGGTCGAGTCAGAACGCAAACGCAGCCGCGATATCCACAAAATTCAACTGACTTTGGGTGCCGGTGTGCGCGACCACGGGCGCCAACGTCTCATCTCAGCCCCGCATGTACATGCGGGGCTACGAGCATCGCTCTACTCGTCATCCACTCGTTGATATCGGTAGATGGCGCGATACAGGCCGGCGACCTGGTCGCAGCGCACGATGGTGGGACGATGGCGCTCGTTGCGCGGCTGAAGGCGGAGGACCGGAACGCGGCTCTGCTCATCCGTTTCGAAAAAGATGCGCTTGAACGTCGTCTGGCCATCGCCGAAACGCACGAAGCAGTCGTCGCCGTTGCGCGGCGGCAAGGCGGGAGAAAAAATCACGATGTCGCCGTCGCGGTACTTGGGCGTCATGCTGTCGCCGTGCACGCGGGCGGCAAAGGCATCCTTATCCGAAATGTCCGGGCAGCCAACGTACTGATCGGCCACTCGCGGCGGATACGACAGATCGGTGAAATCCTTCGGATAACCGGCCGCGACGCGATTGATGACCGGCACGGCGTTGCTGGCGACTTTTTCCAAACCGCCGCCGGCGCCAACCACCAACTCCTGCAAGACGCCGGACAAATACGCGGCATCCAGATCGACCGGCGCCGCGCCACCGTCCGCCGCGGGGGAGTTGGGCGGCTTGAGTTCCATGTTGACCAGGGCGGCGCCGCCCGCCTTGCCGTCGGCCAGGAGCTTGCCCAGAACGGCGCGCACGTCGCGCGGCGTGCGCTGCAAGTGGGCCTGCGTCAGCAGATCGCCGTCGCCAAAGCCCAGGGTTTGCTCCAGGCGACGTAGCTTTTCGTCGCTTGGCGGATTGAGAACTCGGCCTGTTTCGATCAGGGACAGATACGGCTTGGAGATTCCGCTACGGCCGGCCAGCTCATCCAACGTCAATCCCAGCCGGCGCCGCTGCTTGCGAATTCTGGGGCCTAAAGGTTCCATGTCCACAACGCTGACGTGGAATATTAGATCAGTTTATCAGACGTTAATCTAGCCTATGGTACTTCAAAAAGCAAGAAAAATTCCAAACAGACACCTAACATTTATCGTTTCGAGGGACACGGTTCAATGGGGATAAAACAGGCTTAGAAGGGCGGATGTTTTTTCGCCAATTCGGCAGCGGTGCCCAGCGGCGGGCTTAAAGGGTTCTGCTGGCGAAACACCGCGCCGCGATCATAGAGATAAAAGACCCGATCGGGCTGCCGCTGGGCGTAATAGCGGTACAGCTTCCAGTTTTGTTCTTCGCCCAGGTCGCGGGCATGAACGATCAGGGCATCGTCCGGCCAGGCGGTCTGATCGTTGTAGACCATCTCCGCGTGCGGCGTGGAATTCTCGAAATCGAATCGAAACATGACGACGGCGGGCTGGCGCGGCAGCCGTTCCAATGTGTTGCTGGCGATAGGGCCTTCCGTGCCTTGCCAGAATGTTCGCGAACGGGGGTTAACCGTCAGGACATAAGTGTCGATCGCCCAGATCGAATAGCCGGCCAGCGCGATCGTCACAAAAGTGAAGGCCGTCCAGACGGCTGATCGGTATCGCCCCGCGGCCTTCTCGGCCGCTTCCAGCGAGACCAGCACCAGCACAATCGCGCAGGGAACCACCGGGAGCAGGTAGTGAACGAAATAAAAGACGAAGAAGACGTAGAAGCACAGAAAAAGCAGCAGCGGGATCGCCAGCACGGCGCGCCCTCGGTTCCATCGGCCGATCGCCGCCACCGGCACAAGCACCAGCAACCACGGGTTCAGGAGCAATCCGCCGACCGTCATGCGCAGCCGCGCGCGCATCCATTCCTCGGGGATGTTGGCGACGGTGTGCTCGCGGTACCTGGGCCAGATCCAGATCTCGTTCATGAATTGTTTTTCGCGGCACGAGGGTTTGGGGACGTTGTTCCAGTCGATGTGGTGAAATCCCGCCATGGGTGCGGGGTAGTTTTGCGCGACGTAAAGATCGGCAGGGAACTGGGTCAGCTTGCCGGTGATTCCCAGGTTTTGGATCGCCTGCAGGACCAGAAACGGCGCCGCGGCCAGCAGCACGCTCGCCAGGGAGCGGGCCCACACCGCGGGGCGGTGGCCGCGCAGGTCCAGCAGCATGGCCACGCCGATGGGGATGGCGTAGCAGAGCGCCTCGACGGGCCGCGTGATCGCCGCCCATCCCGCGGCAACCCCCATGGCGACGGCCCAGCCAACGGTCTTGCTCTGACGCCAACGCAGCAGCGCCAGAACCATCAGCAAATCCAGCATCAGCGAAGGGGCCTGCGACAGCAGCGAGTGCGAAGCATCCATGCAAATCCGCAAGGCGATCAGCATCACGACAGCGAGGATCGCCTTGGCGCTGTCGAACAGGTGGTCGATGACCGCGTACAAAAGGGCGGCGGCGATGAGGATGACCAGGAGGGTCATGATCCAGAACGGGATGCCGAGCCAGACGATCGGCAGCATCATCAGTGCCGTGCCGGGGAAGTAGATCGACGCGTAGACCGGGTGCATGAGGACGTAGTAAGTGTCGAAGAACGGCTGGATATCGGGCGGAAAAGAATGCATCCAGAGCCGGCCATGGGCCAGCATCTGGGTCTGGATCATGTAGGAATGTTCGTCCTGCAGTTCCAGGCGGCGGTGGGCCGTCAAGTAGCAATCCAGCCCAAGAGGAATGGCGACGAGAAGCATCGCACCGGCTGCCCCCAGCAGGCGCCGGGAGGCCAAGGCGCGGTTCAGGGCATCGGCGACGGCCTGGACCTTGGAGCGAAGGGGCGGGAGGCAGGCGACGGCGATGGCAACGGCGGCGACGATCAGTTGCCGCGTGCGCAGCGTCTTGGAGACCTCCGGCAGGTCCCCGAAAAACCAGGCCGCGGTCGCCCCGATCCCAAGCAGAACGATGCAGACGACGCTGAAAGCACGGCGGGATCTCATGGCTGGGTGCGGTAAGAGGCGGCAAGCTGGCGCACGGTTCCAAGGGGCTGACTTAGGGGCAAGTTGCGGTAAAGGCGATGGCCGCGGTCATAGAAATAGACCACGCGATCAGGCTGCCGCCGGGCGTAGTATTCGACCAAGTCGCGATCGCGCTGCATGCCCAGGTCCTGGGCACGGACGATCGGGGCGTCATCTGGCCAAGCCACGTCGTTATAGACCTGCTCATCATGAATATTGGATTTGTCCGGATCGAAGCGGAAAAACACCAGGGCCGGCGGAGGGACGGCGGCCAGCACGTTGGCGGCAAGCTCGGATTCAAGAAACTGCGACAGAGGCGCGGCGGTCCGGTCAATTTGCGGCAGGGAAGCGACCGATACCGTGCCGAGGGCCACCAACAGGAAAGTGAAGATCATCGGCCGGACCCGCGGGAAGGATTTTTCCAGAGCATCCCACGCCATCAAAATCAGACAAAGAAACATGGGCATCATCGCCGTGGTGTAATGATCCAGGTAAAAGACGAAGGCGGCGTAGCACAGGAGCATGAGCACAAGCGAGCCGACGATGACGCCCCGGCGAATTTCCCACAAGGACAAAAACGCCACGGGCAGCAGGATCATGAAGGTGCCGTTGGGCAACACGTTCACGAGCGTCTGGCGGAGCCGCGATGGGGACCATTGGTTTGCCCGCGACGGCCACCACTCCAAAGGCAGATTGGAGATGCGGTGCTCCTGGTACGCCGGGAGGATCCATTGTTTCATCGCCGCCTGCTTGGCCGGTAGCGGGGATTGCGGGACCTTGGCCGGATCGACGTGATAGAAGCCGAGCATGGGGGCGGGATAGTTGCGAGCGACATAGTAATCGGATGGGAACGTGTGCCACGATCCTGTGACGCCGATGTTTTGAATGATCTGCAGGGCCAAGAACGGCGAAACGCCCAGGAGGATGGTGGCGGAGGTGCGCAGGATGAGGCGAGGCTGGCGGCGCAGTTCCCAGAGCAGGGCCAAGCCGACGGCCGCCGCGACGCACAGAGCATCGAGCGGCCGGGTAATGCCGCTGTATCCGGCCACAGCGCCCATGAG
>Ga0208323_1000087_pt1 | contig 64499 bp, 60 predicted proteins | sample June2015DPH_10_1_2_FD_184703 | JGI IMG/M metagenome (GOLD analysis project Ga0208323, IMG submission 184703) | Peatland microbial communities from SPRUCE experiment site at the Marcell Experimental Forest, Minnesota, USA - June2015DPH_10_100... | ecosystem: Environmental > Terrestrial > Soil >... | reverse complement strand
GAATGCCCGGGAAGAATGGCCAAAAACGCATTCGGAATTCAAATCGAAAACGGTCGGTTGACGCATCAAGTTCATGGCTCAAAGCAACTTAGAGCGAAAGACAAATTCAATGACCGGACAGTAGTGGCCACATGCCACTTGCCACTTGCCACTACTGCTCACCTTGCCCCGTTCTGCATCAACAACAGCAGAAGCGCCTTCTGGACGTGCAGGCGATTTTCCGCCTCGTCGTAAACAATGGACCGCGGCGAGTCGATGACCTCCGGCCCGACTTCTTTTCCGCGATACGCCGGAAGGCAGTGCATGAAGACCGCGCCGGGATCGGCCGCCGCCATCAGCGCTTTTGTCACCTGATAAGGCGCGAAGATCTGCGAGCGGAGGTGGGCGGCGAATTCCTGCCCCATACTCACCCAAGTGTCGGTATAGACCACTTGGGCGCCGGCAGCGGCTTCCACGGGGTCGCGAAAGAGTTGAATCTTCGCGCCGGTGCGCCGCGCGCAAGCTTTCGCTTCATTGACCACTTCGTTCTTCGGATCAAATCCGGCCGGTGACGCCACGCTCACCGAGACGCCCAGCTTTGCCCCGATCATCATCAGCGAGTGGCACATGTTGTTGCCGTCGCCCACAAAGGCCAGCTTCAACCCTTTCAGCTTGCCAAACTTTTCTCCGATGGTGAAGAAATCGCCGAGGGCCTGGCACGGATGATTGAAATCCGTCAGGCCGTTGATCACCGGGATGGAGGCGTGCTCGGCCAGCTCCACCACCGCGGAGTGCGAGAAAGTGCGCGCCACGATGCCATCGACCCAGCGCTCCAGGTTGCGCGCGATGTCCTTGATCGACTCGCGCTCGCCCAAGCGCGGCTTGGCGTGGTCGAGATAGACGGCGAAACCGCCCATACTTGTCATCCCCACCTCAAACGTGACGCGCGTGCGCAGCGACGGCTTCTCGAAGATCAGCGCCAACTGCTTGCCCTGAAGGGCGCGGGCGTACGAACCCGGCGACGCTTTCACGTGCTGCGCGAGCTCGAAGATCAGGTTCAAATCCGCTCGCGTGAGGTCACGCTCCCAAATCAGGTCGTGCACACTGAGTTTCGCGATGTGTTCTACCGCTGCCATGACGGTGCTCATGCGTGAACCTCCTTATGTTCCGCCAGGGAAAGAGATGCCAGAATGGGCCGTAGCGCCTGAATCAGTTCGTCCACGTGCTTCTGCTCGATGACGAGCGGGGGCAGGAAGCGCAAGACGTTCTCCTGCGTGCAATTCATCAAAAATCCCGCGTCGAGTGCTTGCCGGACGACGTTCTTGCACGCGACGTCCAGCACTGCGGCCACGATCAAGCCTTCGCCACGAACCTCGCGGATGATGGGGAGCTCTTTTTGCAGCCCTTCGAGTTGCCGGCGGAAATAACCGCCCACTTCGCGCACATGTTCGAGCATGCCCGGCCGTTCGAGAATCTCGAGAACCTTGAGGGCCAGACGGCACTGAAGCGGGCCGCCGCCAAAAGTCGTGCCGTGCATGCCTGGAGAAAAGGCTTGCGCCACTCCTTCGCGCGCGATGATGGCGGCCAACGGCAGGCCCGCGGCCAAAGGTTTTGCCACCAGAACGACGTCGGGATCCAGCTCGAATTTCTGGAATGCAAACATGCGGCCAGTGCGTCCCAGCCCGCATTGAATCTCATCGCAAATGAAGAGGGCATCGTTCTCGCGGCACAGTTCCTGCGCGGTCTTCAGAAATTCCTCGCCAAGCTCGCAAACGCCGCCTTCGCCCTGGATCACCTCGAGAAGGATCGCGGCGGTGCGCGGCGTAAAGCTCTCGCGCAAGTGCGCTGTGTCATTCAGCCGGACGAAGTTCACGCCCGGAACCAACGGCTCGAACGGCTGACGATACTTCTGAGTCCAAGTGGCGGACAGCGCGCCCAGCGTGCGGCCGTGAAACGAATTCTCGACCGCCAGGATTTCAAAGCGCTCGAAAGGCTCGGCGGGATGATGCTTGCGCGCGTAGGCCCTCGCCAGCTTGATGGCGCCTTCCACCACCTCGGTCCCAGTGTTACCGAAGAACACGCGGTCGAGCCCCGCCAGCCTCGCCAGCTTTTCCGCCAACGGCGCCTGATAACGGTGGTAGAGCAGATTCGACACGTGCAGCAGCGATTCCGATTCGTCTCGCAGCACGCCGAGGATTTCCGGATGAGCGTAGCCCAGAGAGTTCACGGCGAGGCCGCCGAGGAAATCCAAGTATCTTTTCCCGCGATCGTCGTAGAGATAGCAGCCCTCGCCGCGCGCGGCGAGGATGGGCAGGCGGTCGTACGTGGGAATCAGCACGCGCTTTTCGAGGCTCGCGATCTCGTCGAAGTTCATCACAGGTTCACAATCCGGGTTCCGGCGCGGCGTCCTCCCTGGACGGCGTTCAAGAGCGCTTTCGGAACCGCCGGCGAGAGAATGTCAATTTCGCGGACGCCTTGCCGCAGCGTTCTCGCGCACGAGCGAAGCTTGGGAATCATGCCATCGCGCACGATGCCTCTGCGGATGAGGTTCGGGATTGCGCTTCGCTTCACCACGGGCAGCAGGTTTCGCTCGGCGTCCCAAACCCCGCCTGACTGGGTCAGGTAAAACAGCCGGTCGGCCTTGAGTGCTGCGGCAATCGCTGCTGCCAGGTCGTCCGCGTTGATGTTGTAGTACTCGCGCGTTCCTTTCAGAGCGACGCTCGCCACCACCGGCACCAAACCTCCGGCCAAGGCCATTTCGAGGATGGCGGTTTTCACCTCGCGCGGCCGGCCGACGTAGCCCAGATCTTTTCTGCTGCCGTTCGAGCGGAGCTCCAATTTTCGTGCCTCGACCATCCGCGCATCACCGCCGCAAAGGCCGAGCGCCGGCTGGCCCTGCTTTTGGATTTCCGCCACCCATTGCTTGTTGACGATTCCCGCCAATACCATCAGAGCGACGTCGCGCGTGGCGGCATCTGTCACACGGAGACCTTGGTGGAACTCCGTCGCGATGCCCAGGCGCGCCAGGGTCTCGGTGAGCAACTTTCCGCCGCCATGGACCACCACAACGCGGTGGCCGTCGCGGCTGAGCCGGGCAACCTGTCGCGCAATGCTCCGCCGCTGGGCGGCATTTTCCTGCGCGTGACCTCCGATCTTGACCACGATCGTCATACGAGGCCCATCTCCTGCGGAAGCCCAAACATCAAGTTCATGTTTTGGATCGCCTGCCCTGCCGCGCCCTTGCCCAGATTGTCGAGGGCCGAGACTACAATCAGCCTCCGCGTACCCGGATCCAGCGCAAATCCGATGTCGGTGTAATTCGTGTGCGCCACTGACTGAATCTCGGGCACTGCGCCGCCGTCATAGACGCGGACCAGCGGAGCGCCGGTGTAGAAATCTCGAAAAATCGCTGCGACTTCCTCGATGCGCCTCGCCGGCGCGGAAGCGGCGAGGCGCACATAAATCGTGCTCAAGATGCCACGCGTGATGGGCAGCAGGTGCGGGGTGAAGGTAAAGTCCTTTTGTTCGAGGTTGAGCGTCTGGAGCATCTCCGGAACATGGCGATGGGTGAAAAGGCCGTAGGCGCGGCAGTTCTCGTTCACCTCCGCAAAGTGGAGCTTCTCGCTGGGCACACGTCCGGCGCCGCTCGCTCCCGACTTCGAATCGCAGATGATGCCCGCGGCTAAATCCACCCAGCCCGCGCGCAAGAGCGGGGCGAGCGCAAGGATGGCGGAAGTTGCATAACAGCCGGGGTTTGCCACCAGCCGGGCTTCTTGAATCGCGGCGGCGTTGACTTCGCTGATGCCATAGACGGCCTCGTTCAACGCGCCGGCGGCGTGATGCTCGAAGCCGTACCAGCGCGCGTAGGCGCCCGACTCCTTCAAGCGGAAAGCGCCGCTGAGGTCCACCACCCTCAACCCGCGGTCGAGCAGCTCCGGGACCAGCTCATGTGAAGCTTCGTGCGGGAGGGAAAGAAACACGACGTCCACATCCGATTTCGATATCTCCTCCACCCGCAGGGGATGGCACGGGAGCGCCGTCAAGCCACGCAGCGCAGGATGGGATTGCGCGATGGGAAAAGGCTGCTTGTCACTCCGGCCTGAGGACATCAGGCGACCGATGCGCGCGCGCGGATGCCGGGCTAGCAGAGCGATGAGCTCCCGGCCGGCGTAACCGGTGGCGCCGGCGACCGCCACGCGGACAACGTGGCGCGGGCGAGGTTCAGCTTGAATAGGTTGGGGAAGCTCCGTTTCGGCCACTACGTTGGTTTCGCTCACTGTGCCCGACCTGCCAAAGTATATTTATACATTCGCTGTATAAATATGCTCTTTTATAGCGGAAAGCTTGCTCGCATGTCAAGAAAAAAGATGGGCAAGAAACTGTCCGTAGCCCGTTGTCCGTTGTCAGTTGCGCTAGTGTGGTGTCCCGGAAACATGTTCACAAAATCGCTCGATCTTTTTGAGAATGGAATCGGCCGTCGCGGTCCAGATGAAGGGGCTCGCTTGGGCATTGTACGTTCGGACGAAGTATTCGATTTTGGCCACGAGTTCTTTGACGGTGCCGAACGTGCCGCGGCGGATGGCCTTCTGCGTAATGATGCGGAACCAGATTTCGACTTGATCGAGCCAGGAGGCGTAGGTAGGGGTGAAGTCCGCCTGATACCGAGGGTGCACGGCCAACCAGCGCTGAATGCGGGGGTGCTTGTGCTCGGCTGGGCGCGCTACCGCACGCCGCTCGAAGGGCTTTACCTCTGCGGGTCGGGCACTCATCCGGGCTCCGGCCTCACCGGTGGTTGCGGAGCGAATGCGGCAAGAGAGATCCTTAAGGATTGGCGAAAGCGAAGTTAGGCGGGACCAAGACAAGCTCGCGAGCACGTAGGTCTAAACCGAGACGAGGGCGAGGCTGACGCGCAGAGCGCTGTCCACTTGACGCATCGTGGTGGGCCGCACGGCACCGAGCCGCTTCAGGAGCCGCTCCTTGTCGATAGTCCGAATTTGATTGAGAAGCACCACGGAGTCGACAGTGAGACCTCCCTCCGGAGCTTTGACTCGAACCTCCGTAGGGTATAGTCGGTCGTCAAATTGGGATGTGATCGCGACGACGATGGTGACAGCACTGTGACGGTTGGCGATATCATTCTGCAAAATCAGCGCCGGGCGGGTCTTCTTGATTTCTGCTCCCAACGTTGGATCAAAGCTGACCAGATACACCTCACCTCGTCTTGGAAAACCTACTCGTGTCCTTTGCGCCATGCTGTTTCCTCGAGCGGAAACCAATCTTCGGCGAGGCGGAGGTCCCGCTCCGCACGACGGGTTGCGCCTTCCTTCAGGCGCCGCCGAAGGTTCGATCGGCCGATTTGCTCCAGGTAGCCTCTCACCGCCAGATTAATAAAATGGCTACGATTTCCCTTCCTAACGGTTCGGTCAATCAGCCGGACGGTCTCTTCGGGAAGTGTGACGTTGAGCCTTCGACGCATATTCAGTTACCTCCGACCCTGGCGCTTATCATGATACACATCTTTTGTGTGTACGTCCAAGCGAGATTGATCGAGCGCATTAGGCTTCGCGGTATCAGCCGGACTGGTGGCGAGCCCGCAGTGCTCTCGAGGTTTCATTTATGAGCTCTCGCAAAGTCGCTGCTTGCGACCTCTCGCAGAAACCGATACTCTAACTAAGTCTGCATCCCAATTTCGCTTGTCGAGCGCCGTCACATGGATCGCGTTCTCATTCTTCATTATCACGAGATCTGGCTGAAGGGCGGCAACAAGAACTATTTTCTCAGCCGTCTGATTGCCGCCGTCAAGCACAGTCTTGCGGGCTTGCCGTCCTTTACTCTTCAGTTCGTTTCTGATCGGCTGGTGCTGCACCCCAGCGACGAATCGGTCTTGCCGGATATGGTGGAGCGGCTGCAACGGGTATTCGGGCTGGCGTACATTGCGTTGGCGCGCGCAGTGGAATGCGACGTAGCTGCGATGGGCATGCTCGCCTGCGAGATGATGGCCGAGAAGGATCCGCGAACCTTCGCCGTGCGCGCCAAGATTGCCCACTCCGAATTCGCGATGAATTCCATGGAGCTCGAGCGAGCGCTGGGGCGAGCGATCCTTGACCATTTGCGCGAGCGCCGGACTGACGTTCAGGTGAATCTGAACAATCCGGAGGCGACTTGCTGGGTCGAGGTGATTCCCGGCCAAGCACTGATTTACATCGACCGAGTGCAAGGCGCGGGCGGGTTGCCGCCGGTCACCGCGGGCCGCCTGGTGGCGATGCTTTCCGGTGGATTCGATTCCGCCGTTGCCGCCTACAAGATGATGCGGCGCGGGGCCCACGTGACCTTCGTGCACTTTTCCAGCAATCCCTCGGAGGCGCGCGGCTCCTCGCGGCCCGTCGCCGAAGAAATCGTGGAGAAGCTGACGCCCTATCAATTCACTTCGCGGCTGTACGTGATTCCCTTCGAGCCCGTTCAGCGGCAGGTGGTGGTCGGCGCGCCAGAGCGTTTTCGCGTGCTGCTTTACCGGCGGATCATGGCGCGCATTTCGCGCGAAATCGCGCACGTGGAACGGGCGCTCGGCATGGTGACCGGCGATAACGTCTCGCAGGTGGCTTCGCAGACTCTGCATAATCTGGCCGCCATCGACTGCGGGATGGATCTTCCTATTTACCGCCCCCTCGCGGGCGAGGACAAAGCTGAGATCTTGCGCGTGGCGCGGCAAATCGGGACGTACAAGATTTCGTGCGAGCCCTTTGAGGATTGTTGCCCGCGCTTTATGCCGCGAGCGCCAGCAATCTTTTCGAACCCCAGGGAATTGGCCGCGGCCGAGTCCACTCTCAACGTGGAGGCGTTGGTCAGGATGGGCCTGGAAGCGGCGAGCGTCCGCGATTTCAAGTTTGAGGCGGGCGAAGTGACCGCGCGCGATGGATTGCCGCCACGCTTTCTCAAACTGCTCGGCCGCAGGAAGAACATTCCAACCGCGCTGGGCATGCATCCCACAGTCTCAGCCAAGGTCTGAGAGCCCCGCCCTCTCGGTGAATTCACCCGCTGCGCGGGCAGCCTTGACGCGCGGGCCGGCCCTTCCTATAATTTGGGGAGGCAGAGGAGACCGCTCCATGAGAAAAGGTGTTGGCGCCGCGCTGCTGACGGCCGTTCTGGCTGTGCTGGTGGGCGACTCGACCGTGCCGATCGCCGGGCAGAATCCCACGAGTGCCGCAAATCCGAGCGGACAAAAACAGAATGAGCCTGCACAGGAAGCCCCCAGCTCCAGCCGGACGATTCGAGTTACTTCTGACCTCGTGAACGTGCTCTTCACCGTTTACGACAAGAAGAACCGGATGGTCGTGGACATGACGAAGGACGACATCCGCGTTCTCGAGAACAACAAACCGCAGTCCATTCGATTCTTCAGCCGCGAATCGGACTTACCTTTGCGAATCGGCATTCTGATCGACACCAGCAACAGCGTTCGCGAGCGTCTGCACTTTGAGCAGGAGGCGGCGATCGACTTCCTGAACGCCACCGTGCGTCCCGGCAAAGACATGGCTTTTGTGGTGGGATTCGATGTCCAGCCTCAACTCGTTCAGGACTACACGGACGACGGGGAAGCCCTTTCGCAAGCAGTGCGGAGTCTGCAAGCCGGCGGCGGCACGGCGCTTTTCGATGCCATCTATTTTGCCAGCAAACAGAAGATGCTCTACTTTCCCCCTCCCGAACCGTATCTGCGTCGCGTCCTGATCGTGATCAGCGATGGGCGCGACAATCAAAGCGAGCATACGCGCGACGAATCACTAGCCATGGCCCAGCACGGCGAGGTGACCATTTACGCCATCAGCACCAACCGCAGCGGCGTCTCCAGCCAGGGCGACAAAGTACTCACCTACCTGGCGCGCGAAACGGGCGGCCGGGCGTTTTTCCCCTTCGCAGCTTCGGACCTGGCGGAAAATTTCCAGGAGATTTCTCGCGAGCTACGCAGCCAGTACAGTCTGGGCTACGTTTCGTCCAACACCGCTCACGACGGGACGTTTCGAAAAATCTTCATTGAAGCCACCAACAAAGACTTCCACGTCCATTCCAAGACCGGGTACTTCTCTCCAACCCAGTAAAGCACCCCGGAGAACGGGTTATTCCGTTGGCGCGTAATAGCCGCGGCGTGCCTGAACCTTGTAATCCTGATTGCGCACTTTCATCTGAATCTTGCGGAAGCTACCATCGTGCCGGGTATTGGTAGAGCTGTAGCCCAGGGAATACTGGGTGCGCAGCTCATCGGCGATTTCCTCAAAGGCCTTGCTCACATCGCGTTGGGCCTTCACTTCGATCACACGTCCGCCGGTCTGGTCCGAAAGTTTCCTCAGCACAGCATCGCCGCTGAAGAACGCTCCTTGCCGCACGTAGAACATCCGATCGCTGATGTCGATGGAATAGATCAGGACGTCGGATTTCTGCGACGCTTCCAGTGCCGTCTCCAATTTCACCTTGCTGCCTTCGTCTTCGCCGTCGGTCAACACGATGATCACTTTGCGTCCCACTTCGTTCTTGAGCTGCTCGTTCGACGACAGATAGACCGCATCATAGAGATAGGTGCAGCAAGGGCGCGAATCGGGAAACGTGCCGCCCATCGGACCGGCTCCGCCGCCGTTGATCACCGTTTCGTCGATCGCTTTGGCGAGCAGATTCTTGTCGCCGGTGAAATCCTGAAGCAGTTCGACGTCGAGATCGAAATGGAGCACAAACGCCATGTCCTTGGGCCGCAGCACCTGCCGGATGAAAGTCTTCCCCTCTTCTTGCTCGAGAGGCAGCACGCGCTGCTGGCTGGGGCTGGTGTCCACCAGGATGCCGAGCGTCAGTGGAGTGTCGGCCTGTTTTGAAAAATAACGAATCTCTTGCGGAACATTGTCTTCCGTCAGCTCGAAATCATCTTTGTTCAAGTCAGGGATCAAATGTCCCTTTTTGTCTTTTACGATCGCGAGGACGTTAACGACATTGATGGAGATCTTTAGAGTGGGGGTTTGGGAGCTGGGAGGATTCTGCTGACTCCTCAACAGGACAGGAGTCGTCACGAGCACGACGCCGAGCACACACCACAGGACCCGCTGCCACGCACGCGTGGTCTGAAAATTCGGAGCATTGGGTTTCATCAAGTTGCTTTTCCCCTCCTTGCTTTGATGCAAATCGCGGCGCCAGTGCCGCTTCAAATCTTCAGGGATTGATCGGAAAAGGAGGCTTGCATCGGCTCACTTTCTGAAATTTCGACGCCCACGCGTGAAGAACGAGCTCGCGATTCCGTCCGACGTTCCGGTTTTGGTCCGCGATTTTCTGTTCTTGCGCTCACTTTCCTCTTGACAAGGCTGAACACAATCTCTATAGATGAATACTGAAACGCGCTCCGCCAGCTCTGCTGGCGTGAAAATTCAAAAAGGTCGAGAGGAGAATAGAATGGCAGCGAAAAAGAAAGCAGCCAAGAAGAAGAAGAGGTAAGTCGTTCGAGAACCATGCTTGAAAGGAACGCGGGGATGCAGCAATGCATCCCCGATGTTTTTTTGGAGCGACCCGGCGAGGCGCAACGGCCCTCATTGCGAATCGGCATTGGGCGACGGCGGCAGGGCCCGGGTCGTTCTCTCCACCTGTTCCAACTCGGGAATCTCCTCGGCCGTCGTCGCTTTCAACTCACGAAATCTCCGAACCCCCGGCAGCACCTGGTGCTCAAGCGAGCCCACCACACGATTCCATGCTTCCACCGCCTTGTCGAGCGCCGACCGCAAGTTGTCGAGGTGTTCCCACATCGTGCTGACCCTTTTATAGAGCTGCTTGCCGAGGTCGCTGATTTCTTCCGCGTTCTTGGTGATCTCTTCCTGCCGCCATCCGTGATACACCGCCAGGAGCAGCGCGATCAAAGTGTTGGGCGTGGCGATCACCACGCGGCGCGCCATGCCGTCTTCGATGAGAGTGGCATCGCGCTCCACCGCCGCGCCGAGAAAAGGATCGCCCGGAAGAAAAAGGACAGCAAACTCCGGGGTTTTCGGCAGGCGGTCCCAATAGGCCTTTGAGCCCAACTGCTCCATGTGGCGCCGCACCTGAGCCGCGTGCCGGATGAGGTGTTCCTGCTTGGAGATTTCGGTGGATGCTTCAATCGAATCGAGGTAAGCGTCGAGCGCGACTTTCGAGTCCACGATGATTTGACGATCTCCCGGCAAGTGAACCACCATGTCGGGGCGCACCACGCCTTCGAACTCCGAGGATGTCGTCTGCTGTTCAAAGAAGTCGCAGCGGCTCACCATGCCGGAGAGTTCGGCCAAACGACGGAGCGTGATCTCACCCCAGCGCCCTCGGACCTGCGGCTTGCGGAGAGCCGTCACGAGATTGGCGGTTTCGCGTTGGAGCTGGTTTTGGGTTTCGCTGAGTTGTGTCAGGTGTTGCCTTAACGACCCGTAGGCTTCCTGTCGGCTGGACTCGATGTTCTTGAGTTCGCTCTCATATCGTTCGAGTGCTTCTTTGAGAGGGTGGACCAGGCCGTCGATGGCTTCTTGCCGTTTGCCAATGTCGCCGTCGGCCTCAGCACGAAGCTTGTTGAAGGACTGATCGGCGAGTTTTAGAAACGACTCGCTCTGCGCATTGAGAACGTCACTCGAGAGAGACTTGAAAGTGTCGCTGAGTCTCTGCTTGGCTTCCTCCAGAAGCTTTCGTTGTTCTTCCAAGTTCTTCTGCGCCGCCTCGAGCGATGCCTCGGAAGCCGCCCGCGACTTCAATTCTGTTTCCAAACGGGCCCGCACAACGTCGAGTTCGCTTTGCAGTTTTTCTTGTTGCTGGCGCAGACTTGACGCAGTCGCTTCGGCTTCGACCGCCCGGTTCTTGGTGACAAGCCAGACCACCAGCGCACCCAAGCCCAGCCCGGCAAAGAACAGCAGCCATTCATTGATCATCGGGTTCCGCCTTTCGATCTTCCCCAGGAGCGAATCACCACAACACGCAAGCTCTCAGGCCGTGCCATTCGAAGGTGCGCCGACCAAGCCCTATCCTTCGTCCTCGTGCTCGGGGCAGATAGGAACGAACTCGCACCACTTGCAGGCCCATCCCTTCGATGGAGCGAAGGCCGAACTGCGAATGTTGTCCGCTACTTCGCGGACCTGTTCCAATGCTTGGTCCAAGTCTTGCTCCGTTCGAACCGTCGAAACAGTCTGACCGTTCGAGAGGTAATACAGCGTCAAGCGCACGGGGTCCAGCTTCAAGTGGCGGCGCGCTGCCAGCGCATAGACCGACAGTTGGAGACTCTTGTCGGCATCCCTCTGTGACCGCGGACGCCCAGTCTTGTAATCGATGAGTTCGACCGGCGCGCCTCCGTCCCGCGTGGCGCGACCCTGAGATTCCGGAGTCTCCAGAGGATTAATTTGGTCGATGCGGCCCTCCAGCACGACGTCGCCGCAATCGAGCGAGAAATATTCCTCCAGCCTGATGTTGTTGGCGGCGATCGTGCTGTCATTCTTTTGATCGACGAATTGGCGGAGTTGTTCGAGACCCGCCTTCTTGTAGGTCTCTTCCTGGTAGGTGTCCTCGAATCCCACGCTCTTCCAGGACGCCAGGTAGATCTGTTCAATCTCCTCGAACCGCGGCACCTTGGTTCTCGCAAGCTCGAAGTAGCTGCGAACGCAGCGGTGCATGATGCTGCCGAACGTCAGCGCGGCTTGGGGACCGGTGGGGATTTTCAGCACGTGGCTGAATTTGAATTTCAAAGGACACTCGAGATACGCCTCGATGGCAGTGGCGCTCAGCCGGATCTTCCCGTCCGGCCCGGCAGAATTCACCGGCATCTGGCCGGACCACTTCTCGAGCGGAGGATGGACGCGCCCCGAGTCTGTGACGTTGGTGAAGAGACTGGGTTGGGCCTCTTCATCCGCAGGCGGCCTCGCCCGGCCGGATGGCGCGGATCGATCCTCTTCCTTCGAAGCCGCGGACGGTCGTACTTCCGGCGCTTCCACCGGTTCGATATCTCGCGTCCTGACGGTGGGATTCGCAAGAACGTCGTCCACAAAGATGGACTTCTTGCCGCCGAGTTTTGTGACCGTCGAAATATAGAGCCGCTCCTTGGCGCGCGTCATCGCAACGTAGAACAGCCGCCGCTCTTCTTGCGTATTAATATTCGAGGGCGGCGCCGGCGCGCGGTGCAATTCATCAGGGAATTCAATCACCGGCTTTTGCGTGCGGTGCGGGAAGCGTTGTGAGGCGACGCTCAAAACAAAGACGACCGGAAATTCGAGACCCTTGGCGGCATGCACGGTCATCATCTGCACCGCATTGGCCAGGCGCGGCAGTTCCGGCGCCTCGATTCTTCCCCCCGCCTCGACGAAGTAATCGAAATACTCGAAGAATTCCCGCAGCTTCCGCGTTTCACTTTTCTTTTCCCATTCCGCGAGAAAGTTCCGAAACGCGTTGACGTAAATAAGATCGTCGTCGCCTTCGAGGAAGTTCAATTCCAGCCTTGAAATCAAAAGGTCGAAGAGGTCGGTCACGGATTGGCGCTCTGCCGCCCACTTCAGTTCCATCCAAAGCTGTTTCAGCTCCGGCCAGCCCGTTTTCGACACGGCGCTCGCGGGAGAAGCTTTGTCGATGGTTTCCAACACGTCGAAGAGCGAGCAGCGGTCCCGCGCCGCCTGCTGGCGAATTGTGAGCGCCAGCTCTTCCGGGAAACGCCAGTGCGGAAGCAGCAGAATTCGAGTCAGGCTGATGTTGTCGTGCGGCGAATGGACCACGCGCAAGTAAGCAATGAGGTCGCGGAGAATCACCGTGCCGAGCAGCGAAAGCCCACGGATGGCGAACGGAATGTTGGCGCGGCGGAGTTCAGTCACCAGAACATCGCGGTGAGAATGGGCCCGGTAGAGCACCGCAATGTCGCCGGAGGAGTATCCGCGCGAAGCGAGGCGCTCGATTTCTTCCCGGATCCATGCCGCTTCGCTCTCGTAGTCCTGAGACTCGACGAGGAAAACCGGATCGCCCTCTTTCTTTTCCGTCGTCAGCGCGGGCTTCTTCAGTTCGTGATCGTTCTTGGCGATCACGACATCCGAGCACCGCAGGATTCTCTTCGAAGACCGATGGTTCCGGTAAAGGTAAACCGTCTCGCGAGCCGGGAAAATGCGAGCGAACATCCGAAATGCGCCGTGCGACGCACCCCGAAAACGATAGATGGCCTGGTCGTCGTCGCCCACGGCCATCACGTTGTAAGGCGGCGTCACGAGGCGCCGTAACAGTTCGACTTGCCCATAGTTCGTGTCTTGAAATTCGTCCACCAGGACATAGCGAAAGCGCCCCTGATATCTCTTGAGGACGTCAGGCTTGGCGTCGAAAAGGCGTATCGTCTCGCTGATCAGGCTGCCCAGGCTCGAGCACCCGGCAGCTCCAATCAGCTCGCGGCTTTTACGAAAGACGCGAGCCAGTTCCAGTTTCTTATCGATCTCTTCGCGCTCCCGCTTCTGCTCGGCCGGGTCGAGTTGAGGAAGGCGCTTCTGAAAATTGGCTTCCAGCCCACGCACGTAAGCGTCGAAATCGTCAGGTTCTATCAGTTCGTCCTGGCAGCGCGAGAAGAAATTGTTCAAGTCGTGCAGAAACGCGCCCGGCTCGGCGAGCCTTTGATAAAACTTCAGCCCAAGCTGGCCCATTCGCCGTCGAAGGAAGATCCAGACATCAATTTCATCGAGCAGAGAATGGCCGGCGCGATTTTCCTGCAAGATCTGTTCGCACAGAGAATGGAAGGTGGAAATATGCGGCGACACCTGCGGACTGCCCAAGGCCTCGCTGACGCGAACCTTCATCTCTTCGGCCGCCTTGCGAGTGTACGTCAAGGCGAGAATGTTCGCCGGCTGAAGTCCCGGGACTACGCGCAGCAAGTGAATGATGCGGCCCGTGACAGCGCTCGTTTTGCCGCTGCCCGGACCAGCGATCACCAGCAGTGGGCCTTCGCCGTGTTCTACTGCTTTGCGCTGCTCGGGATTCAGCGTCAATTCCTGCATGAGGACACTTCGATTATTATTCCGCGAAGAGTTTCGCTCGGGCAAGCTATTTCGGGCGCGGCTGGGCGGCGAGCATCGCGCACGGTTGCAAAAGCAGAATCACTGCGGCGGCGCGCCGGCTCCGGCTTGTAGTTGCTGAAAGGCGGCGCGAGCTTCCTGATTGTTGGGGTCAAGCTTGAATCCAGCCTGATATTCCTGGATGGCTTCGGGGATTCTGCCGCCGACGCCGTAAAAGTATCCGAGGACGAAATGAGTCCGGCTGTCCCAAGGATTCAGGGCTTCCGCAGCCTTGAAGGCAGTCTCGGCTTGGTCCAACTCTCCCATTTCCAGGTAGGAAAGGCCCTCGCCAAGATACGCTTTGGTGGTGGGCACGCTGTGGGCTGAACGGGTGAACTCCTCCGCCGCCTGCGCAAATCTCCCTTGGCCGAAATAGAGCTCGCCTAAACGGTTATGGGCGCGGACGCTGAGAGGCGCGAGGGCAAGCGCGGCCCGGAACTCATTCTCCGCAGACGTAAGATTCCGCATCTTCACATAAGTCATGCCGAGATTGATGTGGGCATCCGCGTCGCCGGGCATCAGAAGCATGCTCTTTTTCAGCACGGCGATGGCCTCGTCGTAGCGCCCTTCGTCCATATACACAAGTCCGAGATTATCCAATAGAGATACATCCAGGGGAGATATCTTTTTCGCCTCCAGCCACTCATGCTCGGCGGCCTTGATGTTGCCCTGATTGTAGTAAGCGGCTCCCAGGTTGTCGTGCATCTCGAACGAATTGGGCGCCAGAGCGAGGGTACGTGTGTAAAACGTAATGTCGTCGTGCCAGTCCCGGTTCCGCACCACAATGCGCACCGTGCAGAGCGCCGCGAGGAGAGCAGCGGCGGACACGAGTGCTCCACGCCAAACGGCGCGGCCGGATGTTTTCTCGAAAAGGCGCGCGAATCCCCAGGCCGCCACCCAGATCAAGCCCACCGACGGTAAGTAAAGGTAACGCTCGGCAAACGGGAGTGCCGATGTGCTGGTGCGGACCCAGCGAGCATTCAGAACCGGGGAGAGTGTCACGAGAAACCACACAAAGCCAAAGCAGACGGGTCGCGCACGCTTCCAGAGGAAGAGGAAGACCCAGGTAAAGAGAAGCAGAACCGCGATACCCCAGGCTATGGCGGGCAGCAGCGCGCTCAGGTTGAACGGGAAAATATACGCCGCGCAAAGCCTCGCGGGCCACAGGAAACCCCAAACATATTTTCCTGTCAGGGCGATCGCGGACAGGACGACATCAACGTACGGCATCTCTCGAACGATGTTGGCGGGAAGAAACCCGCCTAAGACCCGCACTCGGAACAGGGCGTAGGCCATGTCCAGCGCCCACAGCGGAGCGTAGCGGGCGATTTTCTGCGTCCAGCGTGTGCGCGCGCGGTCTTCACGATAGAAGTGTTCGTAAACCGTGGCGACCGCTGGCAGCGTGACCGCCGACTCCTTGGAGAGCAGCGCCAGAGCAAACAAGGCGCTCATGCCAGCAGAGGCCGGCCCGCTGATTCGGCCGCCCGGCCCTGCCAGCCGCAGGAATGCCCAAAAACTCAGGATGTAGAACAATGCCACCTGCAAGTCAGGGACGGCCGCAACCCATGCTACCGCCTCGCTGTGGATCGGGTGCAATGCGAATAAGGCCGCTGCGATGAAGGCCAAAATGCGATCCCTGAACAGCTTTTCCGTCATTTTGAAGAGAGCGATTACGACGACGGCATTCAAAAGGATACTCACCGCGTGAAATGGCCTCGGATACAACCCGAAAACTTGCGCGCAAAGAAGGTAGAGCACATGCATCATCGGCCGATAGTAATTCGTGACTGCTGCCGCGCCCGCGTAAGAGAAAACCGTCGTAGTGAATATGACGCGGAGATAACGAAAACTGTGGATGTAAGGGTCGTTGAGGACCTGAGTGGTGTCGTCGTAGACGAACTCATTGTGCAGTATGTTGAGGTACGGAATGATGGCGAGCAGGCACAGCACACTCCACACGGCTATTTCCTGCCAGCGATCAACGAGAAAAGCCCGCACCGGTCTCCAAGCGGAAGCGCCGGGGTCGGGTGCAAGGTCGATGGTTTGAGGCTGCGACATATTTTGTTTAGGAGGAAGTCACCGCTCGAATCGAAGTCTCAAGCCTTGAGCCAGGAATTTACGGGAACATCGTCCGGATGCTTAGGCTTGTAAGGCCAGGTGATTTTCTTTCCTGTCCCCGCCGCCTCGTAGGCGGCGTAAATGATCTCGAGTGTCGCCCGGCCGTCCTGGCCCGTTTCCTGCGGCGTCTGGTCGTTCAAAACGCACTGAACGAAGTGGCGCATTTCGTGCGGGAATCCGTAGATGTGGGACTCCTCGAAAACGGTGAAGGTCCAGCCCTTGGTTTCACCTGCCTTTTCGACGGCGTAACCATACCCTTTCGAGCTGTAAGTTTCCATTGAACTGCCGTGCAGGAGGTCGCAGTAGATTACGCCCTCCGTGCCGTGTAATTCCATGCGGTCATCCATACCGCCGTGCTTCGCCCAACTGTCTTCGATGACGGCGATGCCGCCACCCTCGAATTCGAGAATCACTACCGAATTGTCCTCGCCCTTGGTTCGTTTGGTGTGTAGCACGCGCTGGCAATGAGCGACAACGCTCTTGGGTTTTGGTTTGCCATACATCCAGCGCGCCCACTCGATCCCGTGGCAGCCCATGTCCATGATCGAGCCGCCGCCCGAGCGTTTCACGTCGTAAAACCAATCCGAGTGCGGGCCAGAGTGTTTCTCACCTTGCTTCACCATGTAAAGCTTCCCGATGGCGCCTTCGTCCACCAGCTTTTTCGCACGGACGTACTTGGGAGAAAAGCAGATCGTTTCCGCATACATCAGCTTGACGCGATGTTTCGCTGCGGCCGCAAGCATGGCATCCGCGTCGGCAAGCGTATGGGCGATGGGCTTTTCGAGGATGATGTGCTTCCCCGCTGCTGCCGCTGCCTCCACGACCCCGCGGTGCATATCATTCGGGATGCCCACGATGACGAGGTCCACATCGTCACGGTCGAGCAGCTCCCGGTAGTCCGTAAGGGCAACGGGAATCTTCCACTTTCGCGCGAACTCTTCCACGTGTTTTTTGTTCGCCGAGCAGGCCGCCACGACGACCGCCTCTGGAACCTCCTGAAGAGCTTCGGCGTGAATGTTGGAGGAGAAGCCGGAACCGACGATGCCGACTCGGACGTGGTTCATGCTTCAGTCCCCTCTTTAGGGCAGGATGCCGGGCAGGATCATACAGTCAAGTTGGAACAAGCCGCTCTTACTTCCTCTTGCTGTTGAGTGAGCGAACGAATTTAGCCAGGGTCTCGATTTCCGCTGGCTTCAGCGTGTCCGCGAAGCCCTTCATCATCGTGTCTTTCTTGCCGTTCTTAACGGTTTCCTCGATCTCTTTGTTGGTTTTGGAAGCCTGCCACTTGGGATCGGTGAAATCCGGAGTCTTAAGAGCTGAGAACCCCTTGCCTTCAGCCCCGTGGCACATCGAGCACTTCGATTTGAAAAGGTCGAAGGACGCCTTGTCGATCGGAGAAGCTTGAGCCACTTTTGAGCCTGAGCCGAAAAGAAGCTCGCTGCTTCCCGTGAGCATTGCCGCAAGAAGAATGTATGACCAGAACTTCATCACAATTCACCTCTCATCGAGATCTTTAGGATGGTCGCGAGCGCCGGGGGCTTGAGCGCGGAAATCGCCGGCGCCGTCTTCTTTTCCCTGTTCCATCCCTATCTTTGATCCTGAACTCACTGCATGTCATCCTAAGCCCGATAGCCCGTTCGCGGCGCGGCCACGCGACCGACGGACACGGGAACTCATCGCTCCGCGTCCCACGAAAATGCTTGTCGTCGATGGTACGTCAACAGCAACACTCATGGTATCCAAGCGGCCACGCAAAAATCAAGAAAGTCGGCCGTACGGTGTTTGCCTATGAATGATAAATACCTCGCCGGAACTCCAATTCGTAATTCGCGCGATCAGAGCCCAGCTTTCCGAACTAGCTCTAATGTTGCGGCGGAACGTAACCCGGCGGAAGCTTGGCTCCCTCGCCGAAAAAGAAACGCTCCATTTGTTGAGCGATGATGTCTTGGGCTTCCTTGGTGGCAGGACTCAAGCGGTATTCATTGATGAGCATTCTCAGGTGATCCAACCAAAGTTTCCAGGCATCCTGGGAAACGTTTTCGTAGATTCGCTGGCCGAGTTCCCCACTCCAGGGCGGCTCGTCGAGGCCGGGAAGGTCCTTGTCGAACTTTACACAGTGCACCATGCGTTGCGCCATTCAAAACCTCCATCTTCGACCATGCATTATAACGAAATCAGTGGTAGCTGTGCCCCGGATAAAGCAGGTTTAGTCCCAACGTGAAGATCGGGTCGAAGAAGTAACCGAAGATTCTCCACGCCGCCACCATGCCAAGCAGCATGAAAGCCGGTTGATGACCCCACTCGGCGACGCGCAGGGCTGCTCGATGAGGCAGAAAGACGCCGATGGCGGTGATGCCGTCGAGTGGAGGCAGCGGAAGCAGGTTGAACGCCATCAGCAGCAGGTTGAGCGAAAAGAGAATGCTGAGGAACGTCGCTGCGCCCTCCGCTACTGTGCCCGGCGCCGCCTCAGCCACGTGCGTGAAACGGGCGCTCTCGGGCAACGCAAAGACTCCCGCAGACATTCCCACGTGGATGCCCACGCCGGCCAGCAGCACCAACGTCAGGTTGGCGGCCGGGCCCGCGAGCGCCATCCAGGCCGCCCGGCGAGGATGCCGCTGCGCCCAGCGCGGATCAAAGGGCGCGCTCGCCCATCCCATCATCCAGCCGCTCATGAAATAGGTGAGGATGGGAAACAGGATCGTCCCGAAAGGCTCGCGCCGCATGTGAGGAAGCGGATTGAGGGTCACCTGTCCGCCCTCAAAGGCCGTCATGTCGCCGCCCAGTTTTGCGGCCAGCGCGTGCGCGGCCTCGTGGCACGTCAACGAGAGCAGAAAGATGATGTACCACATCGGGGCCAGAGCTATTTGATCGGGTCTCATCGACGGTCACATTAGCACATTTTGGGAAGTCGCTAATGATGGTCGAGAAGGATGGGCAGGATATCAGGGCTTGATGTCGCCACGCAGTTGCACGATAGACCTGATCGTCTGCTGAAGAACCTGGAGGCGCTTTGCCGGCGTCAGGGAAAGCATCCAGCGGATCACCGTTAAATCCACTCCGTCTTCGCTGTGCGTGGGCCGGGCTCCGTGATTTGCGGTTATTGCCGGCTGCGCCGGACGATGTCTTTCTTGGGTCATTCTGTTGCTCGACGCGCCTGATTCACGATCCATAGGAATGTCCGCACCCAACCGTCCGCGTAGTCTCTTCATGTCCAATAGCTCCGGTCGAGCGACCGGTACTGAATGGCCTCGGAGATGTGGGTGCTGTTGATGTCTTCCGCGCCTTCCAGGTCGGCGATGGTGCGCGACACTTTCAGGATGCGGTCGTGGGCTCGCGCGCTCAAACCAAGCCGGTTCATGGCGCTTTCGAGCAAGCGCTCGCAGTCGGCCGAAATATTGCAATACTTCCGGATTTGCCGCGAGCTCATCTGGGCGTTGGAATAGATTTTTTCGCCTTGGTATCGCTCGAGCTGCCGCTCGCGGGCCTTGATTACGCGCTGGCGAATCTGGTCGGAGGTTTCTCCGCCCGCATCCTCGCGCAGTTCGCGGTATTTGACGGCCGGCATATCGATGTGAATGTCGATGCGGTCGAGCAGAGGCCCGGAGATTTTGGAAACGTAACGCTGAATGATGGGCGGCGTGCAAGTACACTCGCGCGAGGGGTCGTTGAAGAATCCGCACGGACAGGGATTCATCGCCGCTGCCAGCATGAATCGTGCCGGGAACGTCAAAGACATGGCGGCGCGGGCGATGGTCACGGTGCCGTCCTCGAGCGGCTGGCGCAGGACTTCCAAAACATTGCGCTGAAATTCCGGCAGCTCGTCAAGGAACAACAGGCCGTTGTGGGCCAGGCTCACTTCGCCGGGGCGAGGCACCGCGCCGCCGCCGATCAGCCCCGCGTCCGAAATGGTGTGGTGAGGCGCGCGGAACGGTCGTGTGCCGGTGAGGCCGACGCCCGGCTCCAGCACGCCCGCCACGCTGTGGATCTTGGTCGTCTGAATTGCTTCGTCAAACGTCAGAGGCGGCAGGATAGTCGGAATGCGCTTGGCCAACATCGTCTTGCCGGCGCCCGGCGGCCCGATCATCAGAATGTTGTGGCCCCCAGCCGTCGAAACCTCGATGGCACGCTTGGCGTGCAACTGACCTTTGACGTCCCGAAAGTCGACCGGATACTGGCTCGCCGCCGCGAGCATCTCCGAGACATTGACCTTAGTCGGCTTGAACTCGCGCGTGTCGTTGACGAGATCGAGCACTTCCGGCAAAGAGCGTACTCCGAAGACTTCAATCTCCTGAACCACCGCCGCCTCATTGGCATTCTCCAACGGCAACACGAGCCTTCGAATACCCTTTTGCCGCGCCATCGTGGCGATGGAGAGCGCGCCTTTGATGGGGCGCAGACCCCCGTCGAGTGAAAGCTCGCCCAGAAACAGAATCTGTTTCAATTCGGGTTTGAGCAGGGCGCCTGTGGTGCCGAGAATGCCAAGGGCGATCGACAGGTCGAAGCCCGAGCCTTCTTTTTTGACGTCGGCGGGCGCGAGATTCACCGTGATGTTCTGAAAAGGAAATTCGAGGCCGCAATTTCGGATGGCCGACTTGATTCGCTCGCTGCTCTCGCGCACCGCCGCGTCCGGCAGGCCCACGGTCATGAAGTGTGGGTTGCCGGCCGAGATGTCAACCTCGACTTCTACCAAGTAGGCATCAATGCCGAAGACAGCGGCGCTCAGCGTTTTGAAAAGCACGAGGCTCGTTCCTTGCGGGACTCAGCACGCCGATTGAAGGCATTGGCGTGCACCGATTTCGGGCGGATTATAACAGAACTTAGCCCGGATTGGGGTCAATCAACCAGCCATCAATATTCCTCAGCACCAGAGCCTGCTGAAAGCTGATTACTGACGGCTGATACCTGAGAGCTTGCTGCTCGTCACTCGTCACTCTTCACTCGTCACTCATAGCGCAGCGCCACCATAGGATCGACTTTCGTTGCCCGGCGGGCGGGAATGTAGCTGGCAAGACCGGCGACGGCAATCAGAACCAGCGCGGCGGCGATGAATGCAAGCGGGTCGGTGGATTTCACGCCGTAGAGCAGGCTCGACACGAGTCGCGTCAACGCGGGCGCGGCCAGGATCCCCCCTCCCACGCCAATCAGTGTGAATTTGAATCCCTGCCCCACGACGAGCCTCAGGATGTCACTTTGTTCCGCTCCCAGCGCCATGCGGACGCCGAATTCATGCGTTCGTTGTGCGACAGAATATGAGACCACTCCGTAGAGGCCCACGACGGCCAACAGCAGCGCCATCGCGGCAAACAGCCCCGAAATCATCGTCGTTAGCCGCTGCGGAGCGACCGACTCCGAGAGCATGCTCTCCATCGTGTGCACCTCGCCGATGGGCTGGTTAGGATCGATGGCGTGAACAATCTGGCGCACGTCGGCGATGAGCCTTGTGGGATCCTGCATCGTGCGAACCGCCAGCGTCATGTCATTCCCCGTCTCCATGAAGTACATGGCCGTGGCGGGCTCGGCGGAGGCGCCAAGTTCCTTCACATCACCCACAACACCCACGACGGTGTCCCAATCGCACGGCGAATCAGAGCAGTTGACACCAAAGCGCTTGCCGATGGGATTCTCGCTGGGCCAGTATTGCTTCCCCATGCTTTCGCTGACGATGGCATTGGGCTTCCACCAGTCGCCTTCCACAAACGATCGGCCACGAAGCAGTGGGATTCCCAAGGCGCGGAAATAGCCTGGGCTGACTTGGCGATGCGCGGCCCAAATCAGGTCGCCGCGCGCGCGAGGCGGTCGCCCCTCGATGACAATGTCCTGGCCCCAGCCGCCGCCTGAAAGGGGCGCAAAGTTGATAATTCCTGCAGCGCGCGCCTGAGGCAGGGCCTCAATGCGCTCCAGCACTGGGTTGTAAAACCTTTCCATGTGCTGCCCTGTGCGGTGGAGATCGATGGTGAGGACGGACTCGGGTCGAAAGCCCAAGTCCACGGCTGAAAGACGAACAAAGCTCTTGGCGAGCAATCCCGCGCCCGTCAGGAGCACGACCGCGAGCGCCACCTCGCCCGCCACTAGAGCGCCGCGAAAGGACCGCGGGCCAGCGCCCAATCGAACGTCTCGCAAGCCTTGCTTCAGGGTCTCATTCAAGTCAAAGCCTGTAGCGCGCAAAGCCGGCGCCATGCCGAACAGCAACACGGTCAGCAGCGAAATCGCCAGAGAGAACAAAAGGACCGGAATGTCGAACCCGCCCTGCGTGAGGGGGCGCCAGCCGACGGGCAGCAATACGTACAGAACGCGCACGCCCGCGGACGCCAACAGCACGCCCAGCGCGCCGCCCGCCAGCGCCAGCACCGAGCTTTCAATCAGCATCTGCCGGATGATTCGCGCTCGGCTCGCGCCCAGCGCGCGGCGAATGGCAATTTCCTGATGCCGGCCTGAGGCGCGGGCCAGCAGAAGATTGGCGAGGTTCGCGCACGCAATCAGCAGAACGAGCGCGGCAAACGCCAGCAGCGCCAGAAGCGCCGGCCGCAGCTCCTTGGCGTACCGGTCGCGCAGGCTCTCGACCGCAACGCTCTGGTCTGCATTCCATTGTTCAGGAAATATCCTGGCAAGCTGTGCGGCAAGCGCCTCCATGTTCGCCTGCGCCTTCGCCCGCGTGACGCCCGGCCTTAACAGCCCGATCGCGTGAAGGTAGTACCCGCCCGGCCCTTCATCAAGGTTGGCCTGAAGCGGCGTCCAGACCTCTTCAGGCGTGGTTGAGAAACGGAAATTGGCAGGCAATACTCCGATCACGGCGTGGGGCTCGCCATTCAGGACAAGCGTCTTGCCGAGAATCCCAGGATTGCTGCCGTATCGCGTTTGCCACAGAGCGTGGCTGATGATCGCGACTCGATTGCCGCCGGGCTGGTCCTCCACGGCCGAGAACGTGCGGCCTAGAACGGGCACGACCCCGAGGACGTGGAAAAATCCCGCTGTGACTTGTTTGGCGCGAACGCGCTCCGGCCCTTCGGCGCCGGTCAGATTGTATTGCTCCTGCAGGTCGGCCCACGCGGCCATCGCTTCGAAAACTTGGTTGTGATCGCGCCAATATTTGAAGCTCGGCTGGTCGGCCCACCCTCCCGATATCGCCATCCCTGACTGCGCGATTCTGCGCTGGTAGCATTTCACCATTACCACGCGGTCAGAGTTCCCGAACGGCAGGGGGCGAAGCAGAAAATCGTTGGCGGCGGTGAAGATCGCAGTGTTGGCGCCGATCGCCAGCGCGAGCGTCATCACCGCCACCGCCGCAAAGCCGGGAGACTTGCGCAACATGCGCAGGCCGTAGCGAATGTCTTGAATCGTGGTTTCGATGAAGTTCACGCCGCGGGCCTCGCGGCATTCTTCCTTCACTTGATCCAGCGCGCCAAATTCGATCCGCGCACGGCGCTTCGCTTCCTCACGCGGCATGCCGGATTGGACGTACTTCTGAACCTCGCGCTCAAAGTGAAATTTCAACTCGTGGTCCAGTTCGGCTTCGACGGCCCTGCGTCGAAACAGCGCGCGCAAACGAAAGATGAGATCATTCAGCATCACGCACCTCGTAGTCGCCAATGTAGGGCCGGGGCTTGCCCCGGCCAGGCCGACATCGCAATAGGTCGAGCCCGGTTAGGGCATCGACGCCGGCTGGCGGGGCTTGCATCGGCCAAGCCGACCCAAGGGGCGGCCCTACCTGCCCTGCGCCGCTATCCGGGACTGGAAAAACGAATTGGCTTCGTTCCCCACAAATGGCTTCGACACCAAAAGGCGTCTCTTTGGACAACTGCAATTTCTCCTTGTTTTCAACAACATGCCGTTTCACCCCAATTGGCTTCGAACCCAAAATGGCTTCGATTTGGGTTCGTTTTTGGGTTCGTTCCAAATCGACTTCCTTTGTTTTCAACAACATGGTGGCTTCGAACCTCGTTTTTTAACATCTTTTTTTTGCGCCACTCGTCCCTCATCCTCAGTCCGCAGCCGAAAACTCAGCGTCGATAACCAATCCAATGGCGGCCGTCAGTTTCCGCCACGCGCTCTCTTCCGCTTCGAGTTGCTTCCGCCCGGGGCGAGTGAGCTCGTAGTATTTGGCGCGCCGATTGTTCTCAGACGCGCCCCAGCGCGCCTTAATCCAGCCTCGCCGCTCCAGCCGATGCAGCGCCGGATACAACGAGCCTTGCTGGATGCGGAGCGCATCTTTCGAGATTTGCTGGACTCGCTCCGAGATGGCCCAGCCGTGCTGAGGCTCGAGCGCAACCGTCTTCAAGATAAGCAAGTCCAGCGTGCCTTGCGGCAAATCGATGCGTGGATTCCCGCCCTTCGGCAGGCTCAGGGCAGGCTTTTCGCGGGAATGACAATCGTTACTCATGAAAAACTCCTTCCCTTTAGCTTCTACAGGGAAACAGTAGCACCTCTCTTGTCGAAGTGCAAGGGAAAAGTTTGAGCATTTGTGATTGGTGATTGACGATTTGTGATTGGCAATCGCAAATCACCAATCGCAAATCAGAAATGAATCAGCGGAGCTGAGTAAATTCGTCAGTGTGGGTGACAAACTCGGGATAAGCGCCGGCGACTGATGGCTGACGGCTTTCTTGCTTCTCACTCGTTCCCGCCCTGCGGGATCACTCGTCACTCATATCTCAGCGCCACCATGGGATTGACCTTCGTTGCCCTCCGCGCCGGGATGTAGCATGCCACCAACGCGATTACGCCGGCCAGGAGCGTACTTCCGAAAAGAGCAGTCGGGTCCACGGGGCTTACGCCGTAGAGCAGGCTGGACATAAAGCGAGTTGTGGCGATGGCCAGGGCGAGGCCGATGAAGGCCCCGACCAGAACCAGAGTTAATCCCTGGCGCAGCACCAGCTTCAGGACCTGCTTGCGTCCGGCTCCCAAGGCCACACGGATGCCGATTTCATGGGTCCGCCGATTCACCAAGTACGCGACCACCCCATAGAGGCCCACGGAGGCCAGGAACATCCCCAGCAAGCTCAAGCTGCCGACCATACCCGCCGCCATGCGCTGAACGTACACGCTCTCTTCGGAGCGGAAAGTACTTTCGCCAGTCTGAATCCAGACAACCACCGCCGTCTTGTCCACAGCCCAAACCTCCCGCTTGACGGCCGGAATCCACAGGCGCGGGTCGCCGGTGGTTTCAACAATCAGTACTCCCCCATAGGAAGTCTGGGCGATGGGGAAATACATGTAGGGCTGCGGCGACTCCTGAATGTGATTGATCTTGACGTCCTCAACAACTCCTACGATTTCGTAATCCTTCTTTTCGATCCGTAGGCTATGCCCGATAGGGTCCTGGTTCAGCCAGAAGCGGTGAGCCATGGTCTGACTAATCAAGACCACTTTGGGAGCATTGGCGCCGTCGCCGAAGGTAAAGTAGCGGCCCTTGAGAATCCGTGTCCCGACCGTTTGAAAGTAGTCCGGGCCTACAGCATTGAACTTCACGGCAACACTCTCCTGACCTTCGGGCAGTTCTATGCCCGGTATGGAGACCCTGAGCTCGGCTCCGCCACCTGAGCCAGTCAGCGGAAGTCGCATGGCGGAGGTGGCACGCACGATCCCTGGAAGTCCCCTGACTCTCTCCAGAACTCGGGGCAACAGAGTTCTTTGTTGTTCCTCGCTGCCCTCCAAGGTCCCCACCGGCACCACAAGCAGATTCTTGTGAGGGTTGAATCCCAGTGGTACTCGCAGGGTTGACATCAAGCTTCTCAGGAACAGACCTGCCCCGGACAACATCAGGACCGAGAGCGCAACTTGGCCGACCACCATAACATTGCGGGCGGTCATGCGCTTGGAACCATGCGCCAAGCTTGCCTCCTCCCCTTTAAGCGCCCCGGTGAGATCAGCTTTCGACGCTCGAAGTGCCGGTGCAACGCCGAAGATTAGCGTTGCCACCAATGAAACGACCAGGGTGACGAGCATGACCCGCGCGTCAATCCGCAGGTCCGGGCCGAGCTGGACCGGGGCCGGTGGCAGCAGAGAAGGCTCGATGGCGATGAGCCCAGCGGCGAGCGCCAGCCCCAGGGCCGCTCCGACCAGCGAGAGCATGAGGCCTTCCGTCAGAAATTGACGGATCAACCGTCCACGGCCCGACCCCAGCGCCAACCGAACAGCGACTTCCCTGCGGCGCGTTTCGCCGCGTGCAAGAAGCAGACCCGCAACATTGGCGCAGGAAATCAGCAACACCAGCCCCACCACCAACATTAGAAAGAGAGAAACGAGAAGAAAGCCGCGTTGTCGTTCCGATTCCGGGTCGCCGACGAAAGTGGTCGCTTTGTTTGTTGCGGGGTACGCATGGGCGAGCCGATGGCCGACGGTGTCGAGTTCGGTTCGAATCCGCTCCGCGGTCACGCCCGGCCGCAGGCGTCCCATGACCTCATAATAGCGGGATTCGCGGTGTTTCATCTCCGAGGGCTCAAAGGCGTCTACGGGCAGCCAGGCGTCGGTGGGAACAAACCTTTCCAGCCCCCGGAAGCGCTGAGGGGCAACCCCCAGAACGGTAGTACTATGATTGTTCAGCCGGATGATCTTTCCGACGATGCCCGGATCGCCGCCCAGCCGGTTCTTCCAAAGCGTGTAGCTGATAACCACGGTCGGCCCCGAAGCCGTAGAGCCCTCAGCTTCCGGAGGAAACGTACGCCCCAGAAGGGGCTTGATACCCAGGAAGTCGAAATAATTGAGCGAGACAACGTCCACGGCGACCATGCTCGACTCATCCATGGAATTCAAGAACTTGACCCCCCGCTCGTAGGCAACGGCACCCGAGAACGAAGAACATTGGGCTCGGAGGTCCAGGTAGTCCGGAAATGAAACACCAGCAAACACGCCGTGAGCCTCTTGCGTCGCGATGCGGACAAATTGACTCGGGTCTGAAACCGGCAGAGGCTTCAGGAAGGCGCCATCAACGATGCTGAACATGGCTGTGTTCGCGCCGATTCCCAAAGCGAGCGTCAGGATCGCCACGACGGTGAAGCCGGGATTCTTCGCCAACATCCGCAGGCCGTAACGAACATCTTGGACGAAATTCTCAATCCAGTTTACTCGGCGCATGTCGCGACACTCCTCTTTGATTTGGTCCAGCCCGCCCAACTCCCGCAGAGCCGCGTAACGGGCTTGCTCAGGGGTCTTCCCTTCTTCGATCTTCTCCTCAATCAGCTTTTCCAGGTGGTAGCGGAGTTCGTCGCTGAGCTCACGCTCGACGCGGCTCTTACGAAAGAGCGACTGCAATCGAAGAGGAATTTTGTAGAACCATCGCATAGGGTTCCTTATTCGCGCCACTCTTCATTCGTCAATCGGCAATCCACAATCCTCAATCACTCGTACCGCAGCGCCACCATGGGGTCGACTTTCGCCGCCCGGCGTGCAGGCAGAAAGCAGGCCAGGAGCGCCGCGACCACCGTGACGACGGGGACCAGAGCAAAAGTGATGGGGTCGGTGGGCCGTACGCCAAACAGAAGGCTCGCCAAGAATCTTGTCAACACCCACGCGCCCGCTATTCCGGCGGCAATTCCGCCCGCCGCGAGCAGCATTCCTTGTCTTACCATTTGGCGGATGATGTCGCCTGCATCGGCGCCCAGCGCCATTCGCACACCGATTTCATGAGTCCGCTGCAGCACCGTATAAGACATCACCCCATAGACGCCTACCGTCGCGAGGATCAGCGCGAGCGCCGCAAAAATGCCAAGCAGCGCGGTGTTGAAGCGTGGGCCTGAAGCTGACTTGTAGACAAGCTGCTCCATCGTGGCGACATCGAACACGGGCAGGTCCGGGTCCACGGCCTGAACTGCGCGCCGCGCCGGCGCGACCAGGCTCAGCGGATCGGACCTAGTGCGAAGCACGAAGGTGATGTCTTGCATCAGGAAGGGCACCGGCGCCTGCGCATACGGAAGGTACATGGAAGGCGAGGATGTCTCGTCGAGAGCGTACTGCTTTGTCTCGCCGACAATTCCGACGACCGTGCACCACGCGTCATTCGAGAATCCCGGTTTCAGGCGCTTGCCGATGGCGTCGCCCTGCGGCCAAAAGTGCCGGGCGAGGTCCTGGCTCACGATGACAACGTGTGGGCCGGCCTCCGAATCGTGCTCGTCAAAATAGCGCCCCTTGAGCAGCGGAATGCCGATGGCTTTAAAATATTCGCCGCCAATCACTTTCTTGGCTGCGATGAATGCCTGAGTTCCCGGGGGCGGCGTTTCTTGCCCTTCAACGGTAAAATCTCCTGCAATGGCGCCGTTGCCAAGCGGAAGTCCAAACACGCCGCCCGCAGACTTCACTCCGGGCAAGGCGGCTAGCCGGTCGAGCGCCTGCTGCTCAAAAGCAATCATGGGGCGGGCGCCGGCATAGCGGGACTCGGGAAGGCTGATGTTCATAGTCAGCGCATTCTGGGGGCTGAATCCCGGATCGACACTCATCAGGCCCAAGAAACTTCGGATCAACAGTCCCGCGCCCACCAGGAGAATCAGCGCCAAGGCAACTTCGGCCACCACGATGCCATCCCGCAAATAACTTCGGCCCACCGCCACGCCTCGGCCGCCTTCTTTCAAGCTGTCGCTCAGTTCTCCTCGTGACGCTCGCACGGCCGGGGTGAGACCAAACAGCACGGCGGTAAGTACCGAGACCGCAAGGGTGAAGCCCAGCACCCAGAAATCGATGCCCGTCGAGGCGATGTGCGCAGCGGCGCTGGACGAAGCCATACTCCTTGGCAGCAGCGATGCGGCCTTGGCCACAACGCTCTGCCCCAGAGCAGCCAGGAGCAGTCCGAGAGCTCCACCTAACACGGCCATCATCACGCTCTCGGTCAGCATCTGGCGGATCACGCGGGCGCGGCCTGCGCCCAGCGCCTTGCGGATGCCGATTTCGCGCTGGCGGGTGGTAGCACGAGCCAGGAACAGATTGGCCACGTTGGCGCAGGCGATGAGCAGCACGAGGCCCACGGCCCCAAACAGCACGAGCAGCGGAGTGCGAACATCGGAGGCCACTGCCTGGCTCAGCGGAACCAGCGCGATGTGCCATTCCCAGCCTCCTGCCGGATGAGGAGCCCGTTGCTCCTTGAACCGCTTGTCAATCAGGGCCACATCACGGCGAGCGCTTTCAATCGTGACGTGTGGCTTCAGCCGGGCGACAATTTGCAAAGAGGCATTGTGAGCGTCATTCGCCAGCGTGAGAGGAATCCAAACGTCGGCATCGTTCGGAAAATCGAAACCGGCTGGCATCACGCCGATGACCGTGTAGAACTCTCCGTCCAGCTTGATCGATCGTCCCACCGCGGGCCGGTCGGCGCCGAAGCGGCTGCGCCACAGGCGGTCGCTAAGCAGCGCCACGCGGTTGTGCCCCGCGGTTTCTTCTTCTGGGGCGAAGGCTCGTCCCAGGGCGGGACTCACGTCGAGCAGGCGCAATAGGCTCGAGGAGATAGCCACACCCGTTAGCCGCATGGGTTCTCCTCCACCGGTGAGATTCGAAGGCTGCCCGCGATAGGCGGCAATTTCACTGAAGACGTGATTCTGCATTCGCCATTCCTTGTAATCCGGATCGCTGAGCGCTCCGGGCCCTGAAAAGCCAATCGTTGGACTGGTAGCCCATAGCGTCACCAGTCGGTTTGCGTCGCGAAAGGGCAACGGATGCAGAATGGCTGCGTTGACCACGCTGAAGATCAGCGAGTTGGCGCCGATGCCCAGGGCAAGGGTAATCGCGGCCACGGCGGTGAAGCCGGGATTGCGGCTCAACTGACGCAGGCCGTAGCGGAGATCTTGCATGAAATTCTGGATGTAATTCACTCGGCGCATATCGCGACACTCCTCTTTGATTTGTTCCACGCCGCCCAACTCGCGCAGGGCCGCGTAACGGGCCTCGTCCGGAGTCATCCCTTTTCTGACCTTCTCCTCAATCAGCTTTTCCAGATGGAAGCGGAGTTCGTCGCTAAGCTCGTGTTCGACACGAGCACGCTTGAAGAGCGAGCGGATTCGTAGCGGAAGTTTGTAAAGCCAGCGCACGGTGTTTGCCCTCAGCTATCAGCCCTCAGCTATCAGCGACCCCAGTCACCTTTCCTTCTTGCTGACTGCTCAACTCACACCATATGTCGTCTCCAGAACAAGTCCAATGGCCGAGGAAAGCCTTCGCCAGTTTGCCTCCTCCTGCTCCAAATACTTGCTCCCGGCCGGCGTCAGCGAATAATATTTGGCCCGGCGATTGTTGTCAGATTCGCCCCACTTCGCCCTGATCCATCCGCTTTGCTCGAGGCGGTGAAGGGCGGGATACAGCGCCCCTTGATTAACTTGGAGCACTTCCCCGGACACCTGCCGGATGCGCAGGGCGATGCCCCAGCCGTGCATCGGCTCCAGAGCAATGGTTTTGAGAATCAGGAGGTCCAGCGTGCCCTGGACCAGATCGGTCGGTTTGCTCATGCTCGCTCCCCTCAGTTATCGACAAGGAATCTTACCTCCGCTCTTGTCAATAATCAAGGGGAATGCTTTCTCACGAGGTTCGTGGTCAGTTGTTGATATGCACCGCATGATCGAGGCCAAAATGAGATCGCTCGCACGGCTCAGGAAGGAGTGGCCTAGGAACCGCACCGAGAGGCAAAGAAGAGATCCAAACTGTCAGCGGGGGAGTGACAAATGCCACCTGAAAGCCGGAATGTGTATGATTATAAGACAAATAGTTGATGATTCAAGGTCAAAATCTCGAAGTCTAAGCCATGTAGAATCAACGAATTTATCCGATGCTGGCACGATTTGAAAAGAGTTGATGGGGAAGGAACGAAGCCGGAATGTCCGTGAAAACAAGGGAAAATGTTCAAGAACGAAGCCGAAAAGGCTGGAATGTTATTGAAAATTAAGAAGTTTAATCAAAAAACGAAGCCGGAATGTGTATGAAAGCAGAGGAAAAGGCTCCGGAACGGCGCTGGAGAAGCAATGGTGTTGCTGAAAAGAGGCGGATAATTCAGAGTTGATACCTTCATGTCACTGAAAAATGGATGACTCGTACTGTCATCGGGCTTTGATTCCCGCGCATCACGTCTCATCCTGAGAACGCGTCAGGGGTTTACCCGACAGCGGGTCAGGGACATGCCCGATTGCGCGAGAAGAAGCGCACCCTCAGAATCGTGCGCGAAACTGAAGAGGTTGCTTTTTTTCATCAGACGCCGGAGAATGGGAGCCCCATGATTGGCCGAGTCCCGCGCCTAACCTCAGCAGAAGGGAATGGGAGCGGGCGCAGATCTTGATACCGGGTCTTTGCCTGAGGAGGCTACGCTCATGACTATCGCGAATCAAGACCGGCGACGATCCGACCGCCTGTGGCTCACCATACCCCTGCGGATTGAGGGTGTGAACCCGGATGGCCGGCCATTCGACCACGAAGGGCGCGCTGTCGGCCTCAACCGACACGGGGCGCGAGTTCAGACCTCGGAGGCGCTCGAGCGTGGCCAAGCCGTCCGTTTGAAGAGCCCGATGGGCGGCAACGAGGCACATTTCCGCGTAGTCGAACGCATTGCCCCGCCGGGCGAGCTCGCCGGGGAGTACGGCGTGGAGTGCCTCGAGGATAGGGAAGACCTCTGGGGAATCAATTTCCCGTCTTCCGAACCGGTTGAAGGTGCGGAAGCAAAGGCGTTGCTCGAATGCCGCATGTGCCGCCGGGTAGTGCTGCACCCGCTGACGCTCTCGGAGGTTGAGACTCTGAGAATGATCGGTGTGATTGGAAGACCGTGCCGGCGCTGTGGAACAGTGACTCCTTCCGCCTACGCAGAAGTGCGCCTGCCATTGAATCCAGCCACAGCGATGGCCCGGGTTTTGAACGAAGCCTATCCGGACTGGGTGACGGCCGTCGCGGAGACTCTGGAGCGAGGCTACCGGCGTGTCCACATGCAGTTGCCCATCGGCGTCCGCGACTGGTCAGGCGCGGTCGATGTGACGAGAACGGAAAACACCTCGAGGACCGGTCTCTGCTTTACGAGCGCGAGAACTTACTTGCCCGGTGAAATCGTGGCGGTGGCGTACCCCGTCGATCCAACACTGCAGGTCGAATTGTCGGCTCGAATCGTCCGAGAACAGCCCATCCAAGGCACGGGGCGAAAGATCTACGGTGCGACGTTTGAAGGCCCGCCTCACTTCATCTCACCACGGCTTGACTGAGCCTGCCGAAGCATCCTGGATGAAATATAACCGTTAATATATACAGTCTATATTGTAACAGGAGGGTGTCTACCCCCGTCTTACGGAGCAGCGTCCCGGCCGGAAATCCCGGCGCTGGGGAGGCGGCGAATCTTGCAGGCACCGAAAAATCGGGCGTGCCCGAATATGCGGTCACACCGGGACCGGTCATCGAGGCAGAGACGACTTTCCTGCCCCGATTCCCATCCATGGCAGCAGAGAGTAAGGAAGCGGAGGTGCGAAGTAGTTTTTCCGTTCGCTACTCCTCGCTCCCCACTCGCTACTTCGGACTCCCTTCCGAGGCGTTGGCTTCGCCCTCAGAAGGAGCAGGCTTTGCTCCCGGCCGCGCCCACTCACGCTTGTGAGGGCGCGCCTGTATCGACACCCGGTTGCACTTCGCGCAGAGCAAATGCCGGCCGCTGGGTGAAGTCCTCGTTTGGGTCGACCCGCAATTTGGACACTTTGGTGTACTCATGGGATTACTCTACCAGAAATTAGAGAGTAGAAAGTAAAAATTACAATGCAGAATTCAGAAATTAGAAAGCAGAAAAAATTGGCAAAGCCAGCCATGAGCTTGACCCATCATGCTGCTATCCGATTCCTCCTTTCTGTCTTCTGATTTCTACTTTCTAATTTCTGATTTTACAGCCCCGGATTTCGGAACCGTGTGAGCGGGTTTCTGTTGACCTCATTCTCCCTGCCGCGCAGGAAATCAAAATCGCACCCTTCGTCGGCTTGCAGGATGTGGTCCAAAAACATCCTGCCATATCCGCGCTCATACTGCGGCACCGGGGCGCGCCACTCGTCGAGCCGCTTCTTGATTTCGGCGTCAGGGATCAGCAGTTCCAGCCGCCGGCCCGGTGTATCGAGTTCGATCTCATCGCCGTCACGGACAATCGCCAGCGGGCCGCCGACCGCAGACTCCGGCGCGATATGAACCACAATGGTCCCGAAGCTCGTGCCGCTGATGCGCGCGTCGCTGATGCGCACCATGTCTTTAACGCCAGCCTTCAGCAAGTTCTCTGGGATAGGCAGGTGGCCCCACTCGGGCATGCCCGGCGCACCTTTGGGGCCGGCGTTCTTGAGCACCAGAACGCTCGACTCATCGGCCTTTAAGTGTGGATCGTCCAGGCGCGCCAACAGATCCTCGTTATTCTCGAAGACCACCGCACGGCCTTTGTGTTTAAGCAGGTGGGGCGATGCCGCCGATTGCTTGATGACCGCGCCCGAAGGCGCGAGATTCCCGCGAAGCATGGCCATGCCGCCTTCGCGGCGGAGTGGTTGGCCGGTCGTCTTGATGACTCGGCGGTCGAAGCACTGGGCGCCGGCAAAATCTTCGCCCAGCGTTTTTCCGGTGACGGTGCCCGCGCCCAAGTGAAGGAGTGCGGCGATTTCCTTCATCACCGCCGGCAAGCCGCCGGCATTAAAGAGCTGTTCCATCAGAAATTCTCCCGACGGCTTGACGTTGGCGACGACGGGAGTGGAGCGCGAAATCTCGTCAAATTTCTCCAGCGGCAATTTCATCCCCAGCCGCCCCGCCAGGGCTACGAGATGGATGACGGCGTTGGTGGAGCCGCCAATCGCCATCAGCACTCGAATGGCGTTGTCGAAGGCCGCCGAATTCAGGATGCGGCTGGGGCGCAGGTCTTCGTTCACCATCCCGACAATGCGCCGCCCGCTCTCTTCGGCGTTGGCGAGGCGACGCGAGTCGACGGCGGGAATGAGCGCGGATCCGCTGAGGGTCATCCCCAGAGCTTCCGCCACGCAGGCCATGGTGGAGGCCGTGCCCATCACCGTGCAGTGACCGGCGCTGCGCGAGACGCAACTTTCGATCTCGCACCAAGCCTCTTCGCTCAATTGTCCGGCGCGCACTTCGTCCCAGAAGCGGCGGATGTCGGTGCCGGAACCGAGTTCCTCGCCGCGCCACATGCCGCGCAGCATCGGCCCGCCCGGCACCATAATGGCGGGCACGTCGGCGCTCGCCGCTCCCATCAGTTGCGCCGGCGTTGTCTTGTCGCAGCCGCACAGCAGCACCACGCCGTCCAGCGGATAGGCGCGAATGCACTCCTCCACGTCCATCGCCATCAGGTTGCGATAGAGCATGGTGGTGGGCTTCATCAACATTTCCCCGAGCGAAATGGTGGGGAATTCCAGTGGGAATCCTCCCGCCTCCCACACGCCGCGCTTCACCGCCTCCGCCACTTGGCGCAGGTGCGCGTTGCAGTTGTTCAGCTCGCTCCAGGAATTGCAAATGCCGATCACCGGCTTGCCATCGAAGACGCGCTGGCTGAAGCCTTCGGCTCTCAGCCAGGCTCGGTGCGCCATGCCCCAGCGGTCGTTCTTGCCGAACCAGTCGCGGCTGCGCAAAGTAGTTCGAGTCTTGTCGGATGAATTCATGCTTAAAATTAGAAAGCAGAAATCAGAAAGCAGAAAAAAGCCAGGGAACCTTCTGTGATTTCTGATTTCTAATTTCTGATTTCTGATTTTCCCGCCGCTGGCGTCGCGGGCGGCGGTAGCTCGCGCGCCACAATCTCTGACTGGAAACCAACCTTCTTATGGCTCCCGTCGCAAAAAGGCTTGTCTTGGGAGTGGCCGCAGCGGCACAGGCTCACCGCCGTGCGCCCGCTGAGCCCGAAGGCGCGGCCCTCGATGTCGCAGATCTCGAAGTCACCCTCGACACGTATGGAGCCATTGTTTTTCACCGTTATTTTTGTCCTAGCCAAGGTTCTCCTCCTCCCCTAAATCCTGAATCCTAATTCCTAGAAGGGCTTGATCATCACCAAAACCAGAATACCAAGAAAGATGAGCGAAATGGCGCCGTGCAGCATCATGAAATGGCCGCGCGTGAACTGGACTTGCCCCATGTTGAGCTGCTTGGCGCGACGATAAACTACTAGGTCCAATCCAATCAGAGTTGCGACCAGCAGCAGCTTGGCGTGCAACCAATGCTGGTGAATAGAGCGTGGTTCGAGCGCTACAATCCCAATGCCCGCGATCACCGCAATCGCAGCTCCGGGATGCGCGATGCCTCTCAGGAGCTTCACCTCCAAACGCTCGAAGGCTCTTCGACCCTCCATCGATTCCTCAGTGCTGTGCATCGCCAGCACTTGCGTCACAATCAGCAGCCCGCCGATCCAGAACACGATGCCAAAAATGTGAAACACCAGCGCCCAAGCCACGGGACTATTCATTCGCGATCACCTCGGAAATCAACTCCATTCTAGCTGCGTTCGCCGCGTTCTTTCAATTTCTTGACTTGGCCTCGCCCGTCTGGGAAAATGAATTTAGAGTGCGGCGAAGGGAGAAAGATTTGTCCCATTACTTTATACCGACCGGCGAAGTCGTCAAGTCCGAACCCAAGTCTGAGGGCATTGACACGCCGCGCAAGAAGAAGCCCCGGGAACTGGCCGTGATCACCGAGTGTTGCACGGGCTGCGCGGGCTCTCCGGCGTGCGTCCCGTATTGCCCTGTCGAAGACTGCATGTATTGGGTTCCCGACGAAGACCATCCTCCCTTTGGCCGCATCGAAGTTGATCCTTACCTCTGCATTGGCTGCAAGAAATGCACCAGCAAAGGCCCCGACGGAGCCTTCCTCGATGGCTGCCCATGGGACGCCATCGATATGGTGCCGATCGAGGAAGTGGAGCGCACCCTGGGCATTAAATTTCAAATCTGAAATCATCTACAATCTCAAATTTCAAATTTGAGATTTCAAAATCGTCTTCGAATCGCTTCCGCCGTCAGCGCCGCCTGCTCGCGCACACGATTAGACATTCCACTCGCAGGTTTCGCCAGGTGCTCGACATCAGAGAGGGCGTCCGGCTTGCCCACCATGTAAAGCGCCACAAGAGCTTCCCAGATTTGTTGTTCATCGTGAGTGTGAAGCATGCTCCTGAGCTGCGGCTCTCCCGCTGCGTCGCCAAACCTCGCCAAGCCCAGTGCGGCATTCCAGCGCACCGCCGGCTCGGCATCAGCAACTAGCTTCAACAATGCCTGATGAAACTCCGGCGAATTCGTATCCTGCCCCATCACCCAGGCCGCCATCGACCGAATTCCAGCTTCTTTGTTTCCCGCCAGCGCCAATACCTCGGGATAAACGCGTTGGACCGCCGCATCGTGCTGCACAATTTCCGTCACCACCTGTGTGAGCGCGTGCTGCGTTTTGTGGGGGACTGAAGTGTCTTCGAGATATTCCCGCAGTTCGGACTCGGTGAGCCGCCGCCCAAACCAGGTTTGATACCAGAAGAGAAAAGTGACCACCACGAGCAAAGCCGGAACGCCGATCATAATGGCGGCGCTGAGGCGACGCTCGCCGCGCGCGGTTGGTCCCGGCGGAGTCAGCGCGGGCGCACCGAGCTCAGTCTCAGGCGGCAAGGCCGAGCCGGTTTCAGTCTGCTGAGGCGGGTTGATCTTCATTCGTGGCGATCGTTTGCCGGGCTGCCGGGCTTGCCGCGAGAGACACTGCTTCGCCCACCTTGTCGCCGACGCGAATGTTGCCTGCCGTCAGCACCTGGGCGCGCAGTCCACCTCGATGAATCAATCCGGAAATGATGCCGTGCTGCGTCAGCTTTTCCAAATGCGAGCAAGGTTCGCAGAGGCGGATACCGCGAAGAGTTGCCGAACCGACCTGAAATTCGCGGCCCACAAGGTGATTGAGCGCCACGCCTTGCGTGACGATGTTGCGGCGAACGTCGCCCGGATTCATCTCGATTTTGTAGTCGCGCTTCAACGCCTCCACGGCCTCACTCTCGATCAGCGTGACTTCATACGCCGGACCGAAATTGTCACAAAAGCTGCCCGTCAAGTTGAAGTAGCGATCGCCTTCCAGCCCTTTGCCGGGCACGGCGCGAACTTCGTTCACGCTCTCGGTCGGCGCCTTGCCGACGCGCGCGATGTGGATGGAGACCACAACTCCGTTTCCCGTCATCAAAAGGCCCCTTTCAATTCCGCAAGAGTCATGATTATGGCGTTGGGTACAGGCGATAAAGCACCCAGTAGACTATCACACCTGTTATGGATACGTAGAGCCACAGCGGCAGTGTCCAGCGGGCGATGCGCTTGTGCGAGTCGAAGCGTCGGCGCCAAGCGCGGTAGAGCGTGACCATCACCAGAGGAACAATCGCGGCGGCGAGGATCGTATGCGTGCCGAGCAGGGTGAAATAGACGGGACGAATCGCGCCTTGCCCCGCGAAGCGCGTGACGCCGTGATGCGCGTGGTACCAGAGATAGCAGACGAGAAAGAGCGTGGATGTCCCGCACGCCGACAACATGCAGAACTTGTGAGCGAGAATGCGCTTGTTGCGGATGAACACATACCCCAGAGTCAGCAACACTGCGCTGCTCGCGTTCAATGTGGCGTCGAGAGCGGGAAAGTCGGAAAGTGGAACCATTCTAGGAATTAGGAATTAGGGATTAGGAATTAGCGAAGAGGTGGCGCCAAGGACCGTCCTAACTCCTAATTCCTAATCCCTTATTCTTCCGCAATTGTCCGAGAAGTTGCTTCAACTCCCCAGTGTAAGCCGACCAGGCGACGTTGAGCATAAAAATGCCCCCGATGGTCAAGCTGATGATGATCAGCAACAAGCCGTCGAGAGTAAAAAGCAAACCAGCAGCGGCGACATAGACGCAGACGCCGAGCGCGATCAACCCAACGAAAAGGCACAACGCCAGCAGTAGAAGTGATTCCAGCATGGAGGATGATTTCTTGCCGCGGCTGATGGCCCGCGTGCCCTGAGGATCGGGCATTGGACCATGACGATAATCGAGGGGCGCACCGTAGCGCTGGGCTTTAGCCCAGCATCTGCCGCCATAAATGGCGGCGCTACATCAGCGCCTTATCCGCGATCATGAAGCCAAAAATCAGCGGCAAGTAAAAAACCGTCGCCATCAGAAGACGCTTGGCGACCGCGTTCGATCGCACGAGGGCTGCCGAGGCGCCGCAGTAGAACAGCGCCAATCCGAGCGCGAGCGCCCCGATGAAATAGATCACACCCAGTTGGCCCAACCAGGTTGGAACGAGGCTGACGGGCAACAGGAGCAGCGAGGTTGCCAGAATCTGTCGCGCCGCCGCCCGGCCCTGGGGATCATCCGCGGGCAGCATCAAGAGACCCGCCCGTGCGTAATCCTCGCGGTACATCCACGCGATGGCGAGGAAGTGCGGGAATTGCCAGATAAACAGCATGGCGTAGAGTATCCATGCCTCGAGGCCCAGGCTGCCGCGCGCCGCTGCCCAGCCAATGAGCGGCGGCATCGCGCCCGGAAACGCGCCCACCAGAGTGCAGTATGACGTTTTTCTCTTGAGCGGCGTGTACAGCAACAAGTAGCTGGCCAGGGTGAGCAGCGCCAAGGCGCTGGCCAGGACATTCGCAGCCAGCGCGAGGTAAAGACCGCCGGCCACGCTCAGGACAATGCCGAACCGCAAAGCTTCCGGCGGCGAGAGGCGTCCCGAGGGCAGCGGCCGATTCACTGTGCGGCGCATTCGGGCGTCGCCCTCGCGCTCCATCCATTGGTTCAGGGTTGCCGTGCCGCTCGCCACCAGCAGCGTTCCCATCAGGGTGTGGATCAACAGTACGAAATTCATGGGACCGCGCCAGCCGAGATAGAAGCCAGCTAGCGTGCTCGCCACGACGAGAGTGTTCACCTCAGGCTTGGTAAGCGTCCAATAGTCCGCTAATTTGGCGCGCCAGCCGTCCCGCCGGGCGGGATCGTGGGCCGAGCCGCCGGCTGACGGGCAGGCCACCGGAACAACCGAGTTTTGAGAAATAGCACCCATCGAGTGTCAGATCACCGCTTTCTCAGGCATCGAGGCTATCGGCAGCCTGACGGACGCATCCGGAGCCGCAATAAACCGGTACGCTTGGATCGTTAGCACCACACTCGTTGCCAGCACCAGCGCGCCCAAGGCAACGTGCGCCGTAGTGACGTCGACCACCGGCGGCAGCGGTTGTGGAGCGTCCCGATTCGTCCAAAGCTCCCAGTAAGCGCCGATGCCCAGCGCAACCTGCGCCACCAACAACACGGCGAGCAGCCCAGCCGGACGCTTCAGCCGCGGTTGATCATCGAAGCCGGAATGAACGCGAAGCAACGTCCAGAGCACGGAGATGGTCACGAGACCCGCGCCAACAAGGTGAGGGACGATGCTAAATCCGTGATGCCTGAAGGCCGCCCCCAGCACCAATTGAATGAAAATCAAAGCCGTGGTTGCTGCCGCCAGTTTGCGCAGGGGAGGACTGGCAAGGTCGTTCGCTTTCGGCTCGTCCCAGGTGAAGTCACGTCGCGTGAACAAAACCAAACTCACCATGACGCCAAAAAAGATCTGACCCAAACAGGCGTGGCCGACCGAAGTCACGGTGGGCAGATCGAGAAGGACCGTCACGCCGCCCAAGATGGCCTGCGCAATCACCGTGAGAACAGCAATGGCCCCCATTCGCCTCACCCAGCGTCGCGGCTCGAATCGCCATAGCAACAGAGCCAGAATGATCGTCAGCGTGCTCACCGTGCCGGCGACGACGCGGTGGCTCAGTTCGTACCGGCCGCCCGGTCCCATCGCTGCCGGCCAGTGAAAGGGCGCGGGCCAAGAGGGAATCGAAAGCGCCGCGTCGTTCGAAGTGACCAAAGCGCCGGCAATCACCAAAATGAAAGTCGCGAACGCGACCAGTATCGAGTAACGGTGCAACCATCGCTGTGCTGTAGTCTCGCTCATATTTGTTCGGCTGAACCCGCCTCCCCATCGCCCACGCTCTCGGCGTTAAAGGATTCCCGGCGGCGATAGGCGACGGAGAATATTATGACAAAAATCGTGAGACACGGCAGCAGCATTACCAGAATTCCCGTCCTCAACGCCTGCAACATCCCCGGCGTCTGGGCGGCGGCATTGGCGTAGCAGTAAGGGCAGGTTTGAGCGTAGCCTGTCGAAGCGCTCACGGCGCTCAAGAGAACTGCGGCCAGCGCAGAGGCTCTTGCCAGCCCACGCCCCACCCGCGATTTGAACTTTGAGATTTGAAAAATGCGCATGATCAATCCGCGTTCATCATTCATCATTCATAACTCATAATTCATAATTTCATTTCACTTCGGTTTCATCAACAGCACGCGCACGCTGTCCGGGAACATCACAAACAACATGCCCACGACAAAAATCAACGCCGGCATGAGCGACCACACCAGACTCTGCCGCTCATACCGGAGGTGCATGAAATAAGCGATGATGAGCGACGCCTTCACAATCGAGAGGGTCATCAACAACACCAGCATCACCTTGAGTTCCAGTTGTTCGTAGGCCAGGAAAACCTCAACGGCCGTCAATCCCAGCAGACAAAACCAGACGGTGAACGTGACTTGCTTGCTCATTGGCGCATGAAATTCATCTGCGGCTGTGCTCATGCGATTGATTTCCTCCTCTTCATGTGGCATGCGCATCCTGCGCATGCAGCCATGGGCGGGACGCCCATGCCACAACTGTTATCCCACCCGTGCCGAAAGCAAATAAACAAGCGGGAAAATGAACATCCAGACCAGGTCAACGAAATGCCAATACAACCCGCTCACCTCCACATCGTCCGACGTGAACTTGCCCCGGGCCGTGCCCACGGCAACCACCGCGAGGTAAAAGACGCCGATGGTCACGTGGGTCATGTGCAATCCGGTCAAGCCGAAAAATGTGGCGCCAAACAACGGGGTGCCCCACGGATTCGACCAAAGGGTGACGCCTTCGCGAATCAGGCCGAACCACTCTCTCAAGTGAAGAATGTCGAAAAGCACCCCGCCCATCAGCGTGGCGAACAACCATCCTGCGGCGCGCTTGCGAATACCCAGCTTCGCGGCGCGCACGGCCAGGACCATGGTGACGCTGCTGGTGAGCAGGACGAACGTCATCACTGTGGCATTGATGATGCTCGGCGAAAACTGGAACGGCCGCGGCCATACCTGCGAGGCCACACGCACATAGCTGTAAGCGATGAGGATCGCCGAGAACGTGATGGCGTCCGAAACGATGAACAGCCACATCCCCAATTTCTTGGAAGGGACAGCATACGGCGACGCGCCGCCGGACCAAACCGATTCCTGGGCGACTTGGGACAATTCGTGAGCCTGGCTCGACATCCTATAACCTCACCGTCAGCAGAATGAGAAGATAGATCCAAAGTCCGTCCATAAAGTGCCAATAGAGGGCCGTGACGTCCACGGCGACGCGCCTCTTGATGCCAGCGGCCAGTTGCGGCGACCGCGAGACGATATAAAAGAGTGCGATGATTCCGCCTAGCAAGTGCACGCCGTGCGCGGCGGTCAGCACGTAGAAAAACGAGCTGCTGGGATTGGTGGCGAGGTACACGCCGCGCGACGCCAACTCGCGCCATGCGAGTAGTTGCCCGCCGATGAACGCAACGCCGAGAAAGGTTGTGACGTATAACCACGCCTTGAATCGGTCCGCCCACCCCGCCGTCAGCGATCGCCGCGAAAACTCGAGCGCCACGCTGCTGGCGAGCAGAATCCCCGTGTTCAGATACAGGATGCGGGGCAGGGCGATCGACGTCCAATCGGGCGCTGCGCCTTTGCGGACCACCATGGCGCTGGTGAATGCTGCGAATAGCATCACGATGGCCACCAGGCCCATCCACATGCCGGTGTGGTAGGTTCGAGCCGGGACAGAGTAGCCTCGGTCCTCCGGGCCGCCCCAGCCGCCGCCAAAACCGCTGCCATTGCGGCCGGAGCCGTTGGTCCCCGTCGGCGTCGTGGGTGTTGGTGGAGTTAAGACAGTTGCCATAATGAAAAATCCTGGAAGCCAGGAGTTAGAAGTTAGAATCCAGGAGCAAGTGCCCCGATTCTTTCTTCTTTTGTTCTGTCTTCTGACTTCTGTCTTCCGTCTTCTGACTTCTAGCTTCTAACTTCTCGCTTCTAGCTCCTCCGAATCCTGCATGATGTAATCTTGCGCCGCGCCGGGCACGCCGAACTCATAGGCGCCGTGGTGGACCACCGGATGTTTGCCGCCAAAATTGTCAAAGGGCGGCGGCGAGGGAATCGTCCACTCCAGCGATGTCGCTTCCCACGGATTCTCGGATGCCTTCGGTCCCCAGAAAAGGCTGTAAAACAGGTTGGCCAGGAAAATCAGTTGCGCGCCGGCGGTCACAAAAGCCGCGATTGACATAAACGTATGCAGATTCATAATATGCGGCTGGTTTAGAAAGTTGACTTCGGTAAACTGTGAATACCGCCGGACGTTTCCTTCCACCCCCAGAAAGTGCATGGGCATAAAGATGCAGTAGACGCCGACAAACGTAAACCAAAAGTGAATCTTGCCCAGCGTCTCGTTCATCATGCGGCCGAACATCTTCGGGAACCAGAAGAACGTTCCCGCGAACATGCCGAAGATGGCAGCGACGCCCATCACCAAGTGGAAGTGTCCGACCACGAAATAGGTAGCGTGGAGGTTAGTGTCCACGGACGGCTGGGCGAGGAACAAACCGCTCAGGCCGCCACTCACGAAGAGAGAAACAAAGCCGATGGCAAACAGCATGGCCGTGGTGAGCCGCAACCTGCCGCCCCACAACGTGCCCAACCAATTAAAGGTCTTGATGGCGGAGGGCACACCGATGGCCATGGTCATCATGGAGAAGGCAAAGCCGGAATAGGGGCTCATGCCGCTCAGGAACATGTGGTGACCCCAGACCATGAAACCGAAGAATCCGATGGCCATCATGGCGTAGACCATGGCCTTGTAACCGAAGATGGGCTTGCGCGAGAAGGTTGAAATAATGTGCGACGTCATGCCCATGCCGGGCAGGATGGCGATGTAGACTTCCGGGTGGCCGAAGAACCAGAAGAGGTGTTGCCACAGGAGCGGCGAGCCGCCACTGTGATTGCTCATGATTTTGTCGCTGATGATGAGCCCGCCGGGAATAAAGAAGCTTGTGCCTCCGACGCGATCGAGAAACAGCAAGACGCCCGCGGCAAACAGGACCGCGAATGACAGCAGCGCCAGCACGGCCGTGATGAACCAGGCCCACACCGTCAGCGGCAGACGCGTCAGGAACATTCCGCGCGCCCGAAGGTCCAGTGTGGTGGCGATGAAATTCAGCGCGCCAAGCAGCGAGCCAACGCAGAAGATGGCGATGGAAACGATCCACAGAGTTTGGCCCAAGCCCTCGCCCGGTCCCGCGACCGACCCCACCGCACTGAGCGGCGCGTAGGAGGTCCACCCTGCCAGCGGCGGGCCGTCCGTGATGAAGAAAGTCGCGAGAAGAACGACAAAGCCGACAAAGGTCGTCCAAAACGAAAGCATGTTGAGCGTGGGGAAAGCCATGTCCTCGGCGCCGATCTGGATGGGCAGGACGTAGTTGCCGAAGCCGCTCTGCGGGGCCGTGGTGAGCACGAAGAAAACCATCAGCGTGCCGTGCAGCGTCATCAGCGATAGGTAGTATTCCGGCGTCATCACGCCGCCGGGCGCACCGGCGGGAGACAACTTGTCGAGCCAAAGAATGTGCGCGGTGGGCCACACCATGTGCAAGCGCATGAAGACCGACAAAGTGATGCCCACCACCACCGACGCCAGCGCCAGGAAGTAGTACTGCTTCCCGATCACCTTGTGGTCGAGGCTGAAAATATATTTCCGGATGAACCCGGTGGGCGCGTGGTGCGCATGAACGGCTTCCGCGTGCGCTTCGGACATCAATATCTCCCCTCAGAAATTAGAAAGTAGAAAGTAGAAATCAGAAAGCAAAGGTGAGTGCAAGGGGTTTTCATTCTGATTTCTAATTTCCTATTTCTGATTTATTGTGCTGCCGCCTGATCCTTCAGCCACTTTTCAAAATCCTCTTCCGTCATCACCTTCAAAAAGGCCCGCATCTTGTAATGCCCAAGCCCGCAGAGTTGCGTGCACACGATCTCATAGGTGCCGTTCGGCAATCTCGGATCGCTGCTGTGGTTCAGCGCGTCCGCGGTGGCGGTGAAATGAATGGGAATCTCGATGCCCGGAAGCAGATCCTGATGGACTCTGAGTTCGCGAACAAAGAACGAGTGACCCACATCCTTGGAGCGGAGATTTAATTCGATCTCTCTGTTCACGGGAATGCCCAACGTCGCGGTCACAATGTCGTCTCTGGCAGCCGCGTCGTGGTCGCGATCGAGGCCGTAGAAATTTCCCGTCGCATCGTCGACTTTGTCCACGTGCGTCGGCCCGAACTGGCCGTCCGGGCCAGGATAACGGAAGTACCACGCAAACTGCTGTCCCTGTGCCTGAATTTGCATTGCGCCAGGCGCCGCGCCGGTAAAGTGCATTGCCGCCCAAATTCGATAGCCCATCAGGTTGAGGGCGATGAAAACAATGGTTGCGGCGGTGGTCCAAATGGATTCCAGCGTATTATTTCCGTGAGAGTACGTGACTTTGCGGCCGTCGCCTTTGTCGCGGTACTTATAAACGAACCAAGCGAGTCCCAATTGGGCCAGCACAAATACGACCCCGCAAATAATCAGCGTCAGATTAAACTGATGGTCGATGGCCGCTCCGTGAGTCGAAATGTTCACTGGAAACCAATATTTGTGCGCGGCGAAAATGTACACCGACAGCAAGGTGATCAGCGCCACGATCAACGCGAAGGCAAGAGCCATGTGTTCTCCTTAACAGCCGACACTAGACAGCAAACGGCGGACAGGACACTATTCTCCCCTCTTGTGCCTCACTGTTTTCCCGGATTTGGTTTCACAAAAAGGGGCGATTGGCCCTCGGTTGCCAACCGCGATCCGCCTCTCGCCCCGTCTACTATCTGCGGTCTACCGTCTACTGTCCCTTGAAACTGAAATCGACCGTCTTAGACTCTTTTGCCCCAACGGTCACTTTTTGGTCCTGCGTCTGTCCAGCGCCGCCGCCGACAACGGTCCAAGCCTCGATGGTGTAATCGCCCGGCGGAACTCCCTGGATGGTGAACTTGCCATCACTCCCCGTCACCGCATACAGCGAATTCTTGGTGACGCCGATATAAGCCCTCATCCATGGGTGCTGGTTGCACTTCACCGGAATCATAATTTCCGGACGGGCGAAGGTTTTCTCGATGGGCGCGGCGCCCGGCGCCTGGGACTCGTTCCACTCGCGATTGTCCTTGGGCAGTGGATGGATGTTATGCGTCGTCGCATCGCTGCTGACCACCTTAAACGCCTGGCCCGCCATCACTCCCAACACATGGGGCTTGTACATGCAACCGTTTTGGTCCAGCGTGACGGCGTCGCTGGGCGTTGGGAAGGAATATTTGTCCGCGCCCTCCTTCACATAAACGAACACGTTGGGCAAAGTTCCATTATCGTTCACCTCGCCGTCTTCGACGTGGACGGGCGAGCTATGCTTGGAAACGCAGTATTGGTCCTGGTCCATTTTAATAACGGACAGCTTGGGTTTTGTGCCTTCAAACTTCACCGAACCGGTAATCGTGCCCACCGTTGACTGATCGACGGGAGTTCCGGCCGCGGCCGCAGGCTGCTCAGCCTGCTCCGCGGGCTGCTCTTCCTTCTTGCCGCAACCCAACATCAAAATCGCGCTTAAGAGAATTGAAAACCACAGGACATTATTCTTGGTCATATTCTTCATACCTTCCTATCTCTTGAAATTTCGCACCCCTATTATATCGCAGGCGGCATAGGCGTCCCGCCCACGGCCAAACATGCGCACAATGCGCATGTCACCGCTGCTAATGTGCGCTGGCCAGCATTCCGATCCCGCTTGGCGGGACCGCCGGCGCGCCAGGCCTTGGCGCCCCTCTGTTCTCAGTCGCTTGCTTCATCATGCCGGCGCTCATCCCCACCAAGCGGCGCTGCTCTTCCGGAGTAATCTCAAACATATAGCGAACCAACAGGTCAGCGTGATCGCCCATGTATCCCGTGAAAACCGGCGGCACCGGGCCGGCAAAGATATCTCGCCCCGTCTCATCTTGCTTGAACAGCCCGGAAGGCATGGCCGTTCCGGGACTGATCATGGCCGGGTCGAGAATCCAGTGCTTGGTCCAATCCGGCTTCAGACGGTCAGGCGCCAAAAGGAAGTTGGGCGCCGTCGCAAACTTGTCATGAGACGCATCGCCCGTGGCATGGCACTTCAAGCACGGAGCACCCTTGCTGGTGAACAGCGCGCGCGCCATCTCCGTTTCTTTCGCGGTCAGCGGCTGAAGCTTGCGCGGAATGTACGGCATGGGCTGGTTCGACAGCGCCTGGAAGAATCTCACCAATTTCCTGAGCTCGATGGGTGAGAAGTAGAACGTCGGCATGCGCACTTTCAAATAAGGCCGTACTCCGTCGCGGTCTGTGTCGGTCTCGCTCATCGCGGGGTTCGAGAGGAATCGGGTGAGCCATTCGGGATTGACGCGAGCGCCTTCGGTGAGCAATTTCGGCGGCAGTTGATCTTTCCATTCCGGCGTTTGGTATCGGGAAATGTTCATCAGGACCGAATCTTGCCCCACCTTGAACTGGTGGCAGCCCTCGCAGTTGTACTTCTTGACGATCCACCAGCCGTCTTGAATGTCCCTCCGATAGTCATCCGGCAAGTAGAAATATCGCTTGGGATATTCCGAACTCAGGCTCCCCATGAGAAAGGTGGTCAACTGGGAGATCTGTTGTTGCGCTTCGGGCGCGAGTTCCGGCTCGCCTTTCGTGACTTTTGAGCTGACCGGCTCGAAGAAATCAGGCATGTGCAGCTCTTCGGCTTCCGTCTTGATCATGCCCTTGTCGTACATCTCCGGCTGGGCGAGCTTGTGTTCAAAGAAGCCTTTCGGGTTGTGCCAGCCCTCCTTCTCGGCTCCGCGCACGAAGAGGGCAAAGTCCATTTGCTCAAGGGGCTTGCTTCCCTCGGTGGTGAGCTCGGTGCCGATCCGGCCTTCCTCCTCAAGGCCGGAAATTTCGTGGCATCCGGCGCAGCCATAAAACAGGATCTTCTTGCGGCCATCTTCTTTCAGCTTTGGATCGTTCATCAAGGGCGCCGCAGGGTAAGCCGCGTCGGAATGCTTGAGCGTTATTAAGTAACTGGCGATATCGCGCGCCTCTCCCCAGGACAAGCGCAGGTTGGGCATCACCGTCATCTGCTCCACCACCAGCTCGTGGCCATCGTTCGGGCACTTGGTGTTGTTCAAATCAAACTGGTAGGGAGGCAGACCGTGCTTCTTGTAGTCTTCATCCGTAATGTCTTTCTTCTCGAAGGGGCAGTAGGGACGCGTTCGCTCGCGCGGGTTGTGAATCCAGCGCACCAGAAAATCGTAGTTGTCCTTTTCCCCGACGCGAGTGAGGTTGGCGGCAAACCAGCCGCCCGCCTGGCTTGAGCCTTCGCCTACCGAGTGGCACCCCATGCAGCCGCGCGTTTCAAAGCTTTCCTTGCCTTTTACCGGGTCGCCCGGCGGCTGGTGCGGCAGCGAGGTGTCAATCGCCGTCTGCCAAAGGTAAGCGGAAATATCCTCGATGTCGTCCTCGTCGAGCCGGAGGCGCGGCATTTTGGTAGTCGGCCGCCAGGCGTGAGGATTCTTGAGCCACACGGGAATCCATTCCGGCCGAATCTTCACGCGCACTTCCTTGAGATCCGGGCCGACTTTCTTGCGACCCATCATCAGGTACTTGGTGCGCTGCTCGAGTTGGTCGAGCTGCACTGAGATTTGGCTGATGCGGACCCGCAGCGCGTCGGCCTGCGTGTAATACTTTCGCGCCGTCTCATTATCCGGAGCCTTGTCACCGGCGTCGGTGGCCAGCTTGATGTCTCGCTGATCGTCTTCGCGTTCCACGCTCAATTGCTGGATCTGGTTTTGGTTGGTGATCAGCTCTTCAGGTTCGGAATCGTAGCCCTGGAAGCGGTGGCATCCGACGCAGCCCTTCCACTGGAAGAGCATTTTGCCGGCGCTCAGCTCCGGCGCGTGGTCCACCACCATGTCGGCGGCGTGGCACTGCTGGCAACCGGACTGAAAATTGGCTTTGTGATAGAGCGGCCGCAACCAGTGTTCGTATTCTCCGTGGCCCATCTCGACGCTGTCCACCTGGATGCCGTTGCCGTTGTGACAGGGCGTGCAACCGAACTTGGCCGGGTCGTGGATGTGGAGCAATTCCAGGTCCGGGTGGCTGGTGAACGCCGCCGACATGGCGTCCTTCTCGCCGCCCATATCTTTGCGAGTCAGGATCACTGGCTCGCGGATACCCACGTGGCACGATTCGCACCGGTCTACAACGCCGGCGTCCAAGTTGGTGATTTGCTGAATTTCGATATTGAAGTTTTCGGCCTTGGATTTGAGCCCGCGCAATTGATCGGGCGTGAGGCCGTTCAGGTGATCGTGAACGTAAGCCTGAAGCTTTTTGTTCAAATCGCCCTGCGGCTTCAGGATTTCGCCTTCCTGTTGTTGCAGCTTGGCTTTTTCGGCTTGCAGTCTGGTGAATTCGTCTTCGAGTTCCTCGAAGGTAAACGATTGCCCGCGGTAAGGGGGGCCCAAGGGGAATGGACCTTTTTCATACTGATCGCGATCTGCTCCCATCGACTTCTTGCGGCTCTCGCTCGAGGTATGCTCGATCACATAGTTCATCGACCCGACTTTGGCGCGGGCGTCCGTGAGCACGGCCAGGACTGCCGAAGTTCGCTCGTCGATGTCCGCGGTTTGTTCGTGGATTTGCTTCAATTGCGGAGCGGCCGAGTCTTCAGCCTGCTTAATCTGGTCCTGAATCGCTTTGTAGCCCGAGGAATTCTCGACGGCCTTTAGGGCATTCTCTTGTTGGGGGATCTCTTTGGTGAGGAGCCGAGCATAGCGCTGCGCAAAGGCCCGCTCGTAACTTTTCCACGGCCGCAAGCCGAAGAATTCGTCGTAGAGCGACCAACCCAAACTCAACATCAGGAGAAACGCCGCGATCACAAGATAGCCGGCCATCGACCGGCTGATGATCGGGTCTTTCTCAGGGGCGTCAGGCAATTCCGTGTTCCTCTTCGCAGTGGCACAGGCACTCTTGCCTGTGCTTATTGGTAGAATGCGTTAGGCTTGGGCACAGGCAAGAGTGCCTGTGCTAAACGTTAAACCACCATGTCACCCAGACGTACTTGATGCGAAAAACCAAGCGCAGCAGGATTTTTACGGGCAACAGCAGCATGGTAATCAAGAAAAACTGCATGACCAGGTATTGCACCAAACTCATTCGCTCAAGAATCTTCCGATTGAACTGATTCCAAGTGATGAGCTTGTGAATGAGCAGGCCCGCGCCCAAAAAATACAAGGCCATCACGAAGGCGCCAAAAATCGCCTTGCCGGCCATGCTGGTGATGCCAAAGATGTCCGGCAAGTCGCGATTCACCTCGTAAACGACGCGGCTGGGGTCCCACGTCTGCCCCGGCCAGAACCACATCCAGCCCGGGCCTCGGATGAACGTCCCGATGAAAACCATCAGGACCCACAAAAACAGAAAGCCGAAGCAGAACGTCAGGATGGAAAACTTTCGCTGCTTCCAGGTGTAATACCCCGAGCCCAGCGGGTTGGTGTCGATATAAGGAATCGCCATCAGGCCAAAGATGATCAATGTCGGCATCACGACGCCGGCGATCCAGGGGTCGAAGTACACCAGCATTTCCTGAAGTCCCAGGAAGTACCATGGCGCTTTGGCAGGGTTCATCGTCAGGTTGGGATTGGCCAGTTCCTCCAGCGGTGCGTTCAGCGTGATCGACCAGACGAACAGGATGACCGTGACGATGATGGCCGCCAGGAATTCGATCCGCATCAGGTAAGGCCAAGTGTGCAGTTCCTTGCTCCAACCGGGTTGCCACGGATAAGTCTTGCGGTGCGCGGTTTTGGCCAGTTGCGGGTCCGCTTCCAGACTGGCAATCAGGCGATCGTTGGCAAAAGCCTGCTTGAAAGCCATCCAGCAGAAGAACGGAATGAAAAATAGGATGGCAACAATCGGAATGTTATCCGGAGCCGAGATGATGTCCCAAAGTTGATGCCAGTCCATAGAAAACCAGGAATTAGGGATTCGGAATTAGGTAGCAAAGAGCCCGTAGTCAGTTGTCCGTCGCTTGACGTGCAGGATCGAGGGCCGATACCTCTTTGCAACTGACCACTAACAACGGACAACGGACGTCTTCGCTAATTCCTAATCCCTAATTCCTAACCCCTGCCCTTTCAGATTTTTCTCTCCGCCTTGATTTCAGACTCCAGCACGACGGGCGCGGGGCCCGAGATTCCTCCGTCCTTCCGCACTCGCCAGAAATGCACGCCCATAAACACGCCGGCGATCAATGGAATCGCAATGCAGTGCCAAATGTAAGCGCGCAGCAATGCATTGGCATCCACAATCGAGCCGCCCAGCAGCGCGAAGCGCACGTCGTTATAAGGCGTCATGCCCAATTGCCGGCCCAGCGGCCCTTGATATCCCAAGAGCGGCGTATTCTGCGCCATGGTGGTTCCCACCGTGACCGCCCAGAAACCCAGTTGATCGTCCGGCAGAAGATAGCCCGTGAATGAGAGCAGCAGCGTCAACACCAGCAGGACAACGCCCACGCACCAGTTGAATTCGCGCGGCTTCTTATACGAGCCGGTCAGGAAGACGCGGAACATGTGCAGCCACACCGCAATCACCATCAGGTGCGCGGCCCAGCGGTGCATGTTGCGCAAGAGCTTTCCGAACGGGACGTCACTCATCAAATAAATGATGTCCCTGTAAGCCTGGCCTTTGGTGGGGTGGTAGTAAAACATCAGCAGGACGCCGGTGATGGTGAGCACAATAAAAAGATAAAAAGTGATGCCGCCCATGCCCCAGGTGTAGTTGTAACGCACCGCGTCGCGATTGATTTTGGCGGGGTGCAGGTGGAGAAAGACGTTGGAGAGGACGCCCAGCGCGCGGCTGCGCTCGCTGTCGTCGTGCTTGACGCGAAAGATCGATTTGTAGAGCTGAGTCTTCTCCGGTCTCTTGAGTGACTCGACTTCTTCTTTGACCTTCTCGCGCAGGACTTCGCTCCCCTCGCGGAGCTTTGCCCCAACACTCGAGAGCGGTTTCTTTTCGGGCTCGGGCGTGACGCTGCCTTGATCAGCCATTTAACTCTCCAAAACCAGCGTATCAGTTGGTCAGTATTTCAGTCTCTCAGTTACTGACATCCTGGCCTCTGGCGCCTCACTGCTGCTGTTCGGCTCTTGCTCACCACTTTCCACTTGTCACTCGCCACTGCTTTTGGGTACGTCGGTATTTGAGTTGGTCAGTTCCTGAAATACTGAGAAACTGACGAACTGAGAAACTAAACAGAGACGAACGCGCCGGCATCATCGAACTCGTTCCGGCCGCCTTTGCTTCGGTCCCACATATAGAGCCGGCTCGTATCCGCGATGATCTGGCCCTGCGCGTTCAGCTCCACGTGGGCGCGATCCATGGGGCGCGGCGCGGGGCCCTCAAAATTGATCGCTTCGGGCGTGTAGCCGCTGCCGTGGCACGGACACTTGAATTTGTTTTCCGCCGGCTTCCAGTCCGGTGTGCAACCGAGATGCGTGCACTTCGCGAACACCGCGAAAATTCGGGTGGGGTCACGAATGACATAGATGCGGCATTGTTGCTTGAATCGCTCGCTCACCCCGAGCACGTAGTCCGAGGGATAACCGAGATTGCAGATCGTGCTGGGCTCGAAGAGCGCGCGCGGGAAGAAGAACCGCAAGAACATCAGCAGATTCGCCGTCAGGAACGCGACGATGCACGTCCAAGTGAGCCGGCGACGCAACATGTTCGGCTCGGGCGGAGCCGCGGCTGCCGCTGCGGGCGGCGCGGCAGGTTTCGGCGCGGGCGGAGTTGCCGGTTTCGTCCCGCCACCGGCGAGAGCCCTGGCGGGCGTCGTGACCACTGTCTTAGCTTGGTCGATGGGCGTATCGGCACCGAGCGCGGCCGCCGCAGGCACCGTTGCTGCGGGTCTGGGCGCGGGCGGAACAGCTTTCTCAGAGGGCTTCGGAACGTCGCTGCCCAAAGCCCTGCCCGGGGAACTCATCACCACTGTTTTGGAGAGATCAGCATCCGCAGCGGGCGCTGGTTTCTCGGCCGGTTTCTTCACGCCGCTGCCCAAAGCCTTGCCGGGCGCACTCATCACCACTGTCTTCGCGAGTTCAATCGGCGTGTCACTTGCCGTGGCGGGGGCCGCTTGCTCTGAGGACTTTTTCGCGCCCGCCCCTTGTCCTTCATCGGGCGGGCCCCCTCGATTCACCGTCGTGGGGTCGTCGAGATTCGACATTCCTTCTAACCTTTTGACACTCGTACTGGTTTACTGTAGAAAATCTGATCTGCTTTAAGATATTTCAATCTAGCCGATGCCAGCCGAATCTGTCAAGCGAAATGCGAACCACCTGCGGACAGAAACCCAGACGTTGAATTCTCGGAAATGCGAAAGCACGCAGTGCCGGGCTCACTTTAATGTGGTTAAGTCCGTGAACTGAATTACTGCCGCGTGGTCGTCTTGGAGTGGCACTACAAACAAAACCCCCTCACCCGCCCTCGTTCCTCGGGCACCCTCTCCCCAAGGGAGAGGGCCGAGATCCAGAAGTCACAGCCCTCTCCCAGGGGAGAGGGTGGAGAGCGGAGCGAGCAGGGGGCCCCGAGCACCGGGGGTGAGGGGTTTCTGGCCAAGTCTCGGGTCGGGTCGGAGCGCCGACCGTTCAGATACCATATCGATGGATTTTTTCGAGCAGGCTGTCGGCTTTTGGGATGAGCAATTCGTATTCCGGATTCCCCGCTGCTCTCCGCTTAACTTCGCCCAACAGCACAACGGCTTCCGCCATTTGTCCCAGATTCGCCTTCGCTTCGGCTTTGAAGTAAACCGGAGTGAGCCACTCCGGCCATTCGTCAATTGCCTGGTCACAGAGAGACGCCAGCAGCTTCCACTGCAGGTTCTCGTGCGCCCGCTTGATCTTCCGGTACGCCTTAGCCGCCGTGTTTTTTGAGTTGGTCGCGGTGAGCCCCAATCTCGTCGTCCGTAGCTCACCTTCGTAGGTATAGGTGGCGGCCCCGGCCTTGGGTTGCGGCAGGGGCGCTGGTCCTGCGATTGGAGCAGTTGGTTTCGGGCTGCCAGAAGAAACTTCAATCTCGTCGAGTTTCTGCATGACGAGCTTTGGGTCGAGCTGGTTTTTGGCAATTCTGTTCAAGATCGCCAGCCATTGGCTTCCTTGCTCCTCGGAAACACCCTGGCAGTTTATGGAAAACTGGGCGCTGCCACTTGTGCTTGCGGAACTGCACGGTCCGGAAGTCTCCGCTCTGTCGCTTTGTGCTTTGGCGTTTTGCGCGCTGCCGGTTCCAGCTTTGACGCTGTCCGTTTGGGCTCGAAGAGCAGGCACCGCGAACAGCAGCGTGAGGACTAGTGTCGACATCATAGAATGAACCTCGATTTGGTTCTGAGAAGCTGTCAAAGAATAAACAATCTCACGCAAAGACTTCAAGGCGCTAAGAAACAGCAGGTGGAACACCTTTGTAACCTTTGCGTCGCAGCGCCTTCGCGAGAGATTGTTTTGCTCTTCCTGAATTGTGAAGTCCGCCGCCGCAATGCCTTCATCGGCTTGAGAAACCCTTCCGCGTTGAGAGATCGCGAGGTCCGTTAATCTTGCCCGCCAGGTCCCCTAGTTCTCTCAATTGCGTGAAGTGATTTCCGGCCAGGTAAGTTCCGCCCCAGAGCAGGCCGGGGCCGACAGCAGCGAGGAAGATGAGTGGCCCTCGTGACGGCTTGGGATTCGCACGAAGACTTGTCAAAGCGGTGCAGAGGCTCACGCCACAGGTGGCAGAACCGAGGTTTCCGAGCGTCTTGGCAATATGGGGGATTCTGTCCAGTGGGATTCCTGCCTTCTGAGCGAAGACGGAGACCAAGCGCGGGTTCGGCTCGTGGATGGCGAAGTAATCGACCTCCTCTCGCGGCCGTCCGCTCAATCTCTCGAGCGCCGTCAGAATTTGATCGAGCTGGGTCACGGCCGCCCTGGCGAGCTGCTCGCCTTCAAAGTGAACTTCCACCATCCGCGTCTTGTCGAGCCTCACCTGGAGCGCAGAGGCAAACGCGCCCGAGCAACCGAAGACGAAATCCCCAAGCCGTAAGGCGTCCCCGTCGGCGGCCGAACCAGAACGCTGGAGCACGAACGCGCACGCGCCGTCGCCAAATAGCCCGCGGAATTCCCCAGGAACGCTTGGCGAAGATAATTGCCTGCTGTTCACCTCTGCGCTCACCACCAGCGCGATCGTTTGATGCGAAGAAGCGAGCAATGCTTTGGCTGTGGCCAGCGCATGAATCACACCCACACATGCGCCACCCACATCGAGAGCCAGGCAAGACTCCGGCAAAAGCAGGCGGCTGTGCAAAGTTGCTGACAAAGAGGGGAAGCCCAAGAATGTGGCGCTGGTGGTAACGAGCACGCCCACATGTTCGAGATCAATCTGAGCACCGACAAGAGCTTCTTCCGCCGCGCGTTGTGCGAGCGTCAGCTCGTTCTCAAGTTGATCGGCGCGGCACACGCACTCGATTCCCGCCCGCTCGCCAATAGTCCCGGGCCTGAGGCCACACTCGCTCTCGATGGCCGTGGCATCGACACGGAGAGAACCCAGCGCGCGACCCCACCCTACGAGCGAGACGGCGGAACCGACATCATGGATGGTTGAGGCGCTTCCTTTGGGAGCGTCGGCAGTCCGGGCCGGAGTAGCGCTCATCACTGCCTCAGCGAGCGACCGAATGTTTTGTAGGCGCTCGTCGGGCCATGGATTGCCAAAATTGTGTATCTGTGTAGCACCTTCTATCGCCGTGAGAATGGCCACCCATCCCATCGAGTCAATCAGACCTGCTTTGACGAGGTCAAGCTCGTCATTAGGGAGCGGCGTGCCCGGCTGCATTTCCTGGGCAACGCACTTTCTAACCAGCTCGAACGTGCGCGCTGAGTCCCAAGCGGTAGTTTGGCTCATGACAGTTCTCGTTCCTCTCAGGCCAGCCTCACTGTGGTCGCGTCACAACTCTTCCGCCCAGGCATCCTGCGGCTGCGGGAAAAGCGAATCCAACATCAGCCAGCAATGTTGATCAGCCCTCGGCCGGGGAAGGCCGATCCTGGCAAATCTTTTGGTCGCGAAGCAGAGTCGGTTGGAGATCTTCTGATTGAGAAATCTCTCTGCCAACGGCAGGGGATTGGACCTATGGATGCGGCCAACCAGAGCTCGCACGAACCGCCGCCATTCGCGGTCGACAACCGGAACGCTGCTGAGCCGCTCGTTGGAGGCCAACAAAAGCTCGGCGCGAAGATTAGATCCTTGAGGCTCTGGAAAGAGTCGAAACCGCACGTTTTCATATTCACAACCGCAAATGGACCGCCTCGCCTCTTGGGGATTCACCCAAAGGGCGCGCCCGCCTTGCGAGCTCGTCTGCGGTGGGCAGTCAAAGAGGTGCGCGAGGTCTGCGGCGACCTCAGCCTTGCGGAGGCGTTCAACCAAATCGTCTTCGTTCACCGACCGGCCTGCGTTGCGAAGGCCGTTGCTCTGCTGGTCCTCGATGTGCGGACGCTTGGCAAGAGTTGGAACCGGCTCGAAACAAACGGCGTCGCCACGTTTGAATGGGAATGGCTCGCGCCAAGCGAAAGCGTTGGGCGGAAACGGCCTGGTGGAGCGAAATGAGTCCGGGGAAACCTGCTCCAGGCCAATGACGCAATAACCCTCGCCCATTATCGTGATGTCAGACAAGATTAGTTCCGTCACGCTTTTTGCTTCGCCGCTTTCGCTGAGCCACCGGCCTATCGATGACCAGATGCTTGACTTCGACATGGTGACCCTGATTTCTCAAGTGCTCTGCCAGACGTTCGGCCAGCAGGCGCCGATGGCATTTCTCCGGTCCGGCCTCGGAGCAAAGTAAGGCTACCTTGCCCTCGAATTGCGCCGGGTCTGCCCGTTCGAGAATCTTTCTTTGCTCCATCAGTTCGTGAAACGATTTCTCGTACGCTGCCCAGTCTTTGGTCTTTCGATAGGCCTGCCGGATTTCGGGGCTGGGAGCAAAGAGGGGCTCGTGGATGTATTGAATGTGAAGCATCCGATCGAGAAAGAACGCGATGTCCGGATATTTTGCGAAGCCCGCAAGCTGGCCGACGCGATTCTCGCGAACGTCAATCACTTTTTGAACGCCGGCGTCCTCGAGAAGGCGAAAGAATTCCTCCGCGGTTTTCTTGGTGAATCCGATGGTGAAGATGGTGCAGTTCACGTGCGCAATCACCAGCGCTCAACGGCCTGCGGGTCGACTCGGAACGCGAATTTCTCGGCTTGCAGCGCGTAAGCTTTTTCCAGAGCCTCGGTGCGCAGCTCGGGAAACAAGGTGTTGTCGGCCACTGAGCCGAAACCATTCGAGGCCAAGAGCCGGTTCTCTGCCGCTTCCTGCGTCTCCGGCGGAGAGCCCCGGCGAATATGCAAAGGATGAATCCCGACCGGAACGAGCTCGGGACAGATCATCAAGAAGCGATGACATTCCAGCGGATCTTCTTCCGCGCACATCAGCGCCGCGCTTTGCTGCTCGAGTTCTTTCACCAGCCGCTCAACGCCGGCGCGGAAGGCGTAGGACTTGCGACGGGCGCGGTAGTCGACAACACCATTGGGCTGATAGGCGTCGGGATCGTCCGGCCGGCCGCCCAATTCTTCGCCAAGGTACAGATACGCGAGCCCCTCGGCCTCAAGAACTTTTTCGAAGCCCGGCTGGCTGAATTGCGGGAAGCGCGCGCTGTGCGGCCGGCTGCGGACATCCACTACAAGGTCCACCCGAGAGTTTTTCAGGAGCGCCGCGAAAGGCTCAAAGTCCCAGTTGGAATGGCCGAGGGTGAACAGCATCTTCAGTTCCTGCGAATTGCGTTGTGACGTGCTCTCGGCCATAGCGGGTTCACTCGGCGCGACGATTATATATTCCTGCGCCAAGGAATCAAGGCGAGAAAAGTGTGGTGCGCAGTCAGGGGGACCAGGGATTTGAGCTATAACTATAATTGTAGTATTACGTCCGGCCCGATCTCAGATGTGCGTCGGCCATAAGATTCGTGCGGAACGAGCTATCACGGAATGCCGTCTGCGTCTGGGAGTTTCATGGCCAGCTCACGAAGTACGAGATCGGCGAGTGCCTGGATGAATTTCGGCGAGTCGTTGAGGGCAGGCATCACCTCGAACTGTCCTAGGCCAAGGTGCCCCGCCAGCTCGCGCGCTTCGATGCCGATTTCGCTTAAGGTTTCGACGTGGTCGGAAACGAAGGCGATGGGGACTACCAGAAGCCTTTGCGCGCCCTGGGCAGACAGTTGGTGGAGTGTCTCGTCGAGCGATGGCCGCAACCATCGGCCCGGGCCGACCCGGCTCTGGTAACAGATTACGTGCGGGTTTGGCCAGCCGCCTCGCTCCATCACCAGCTTCACTGTGGCCTCCACCTGCGCCTGATAAGGATCGCCCGCTTCGATGACGCTCATCGGAACTCCGTGCGCGCTGAAGACCAGATGAACGTCGTTCGCTCCCCGCTCCCCCGAGGAAAGCACCGAAGGAGATGCCAATTCGGCCCGCGCGTGCGACGCGCAGCCAAATCTCTCCATGCCCTCATTGATTTTTTCCACCACCGCGTCCAGATAAATGGGGTGGTCGTAAAATTCCTTGACCACCCTGGTGACGAGCCCGTTTTTCTTGGCCGCCGCGTACCGTCGATGCCATTCATTCAGGCTGCTCCCCGTGGTTGTTTTCGAGTACTGGGGATAGAGCGGAAGAATGACGGCCTCGCGGAAGTCTTGAGACACAATTTGTCCGATCACCTCGTGCGTGAGGGGATGCCAATAGCGCATGGCCACGAAGACGCGCGCGTCGAGGGTGGTGCGCAGGTCGGCTTCCAGCGCCACCGCCTGGCGCTCCGTCAGCTCGCGCAGCGGAGACTTTCCACCAATGCTGGCGTAATGCTCCTGCACTTTCCTGGCTCGCCGCGAGGCGATCAGCCGGGCCAGCGTGGGCCGCGCCAGCCGCGCAAAAGGAAAGTCAATGATGTCCGGGTCGGAAAAGAGGTTGTAGAGAAAAGGCTCCACCGCCGCCAGCGAGTCTGGCCCGCCAAGCTGCATGAGCACCACGGCCACCGAACCCCCGCCGCCCTGCTTGCCCGTGCTTGGGTCCGTCGTCCGCTGAGGTCCGTCTCGGAGGATTTCTTCCATGTTTGTCCGGGAACGATCATGGTACACGGTTTCGCGCCCACGGTTCAAGTTCTCGCTCCCCCTGTCGTAGATGCGCGGCGCGCCCATCGCAGCGGCGCTCGGTGCCTGTCCCGCGGGGCGGGGCGTCGATCAGACTGCCGTGCCTACCAGGGTAGACTCTGGCCGCCGCTACTGAAGCGCTCGGGCGCGGTATAATTGGGGCCATGACAACACCAGGGAGTTCGTTGGGCGGGCCTTCGGGTTCATCGGGCGCAGCGTCATCGCTCCAGGAGCATTTCGCCCGGCTGGACGGGCACGGCATCCACTATCAAAGTGTCGGTGCAGGCAACAGAGCCATCGTGTTCCTTTCCGGCTGGGGCTGCGGCACGTCGCTCTGGCGTCGTCAAGTGCCCGCGCTCGCGCCGCAAGCGCGATTGCTCCTGTTGGACCTGCCTGGGCACGGGCGCAGCGACAAGCCTGACATTCCGTACACCATCGCCTTCTTTGCGCGAGCCGTGGACGCCGTGCTTGAAGACGCGCGGGTGGAGCGCGCCGCCATCGCCGGCCACAGCATGGGGGCCATGGTAGCGTACCGATTCGCGCGAGAGCACCCGGAAAAGACCGTCGCCATGATCTGGGTGGACGGAGCGTTTGGGATTCCTGTCGATGTCGAGCAACAAATTGCGGGATTCCGGACACGAGCCCAGGATTTGCGGTCGCCCAATTACCGGGAAAAGCTCATGCCATTTGTCGACGAGCTCTTCATCCCGGAAACACCGGACGCCGTGCGCGCCGAAGTGCGCGAAGCTATTCTAGCCACACCTCAACACGTCCTGGCGAGCTGCATCGCGAACTTTGCCGAAGACCCCAGCATGTTCACGCCCGAGGTCCTCGATATTCCAGCCTTCGCCGTCTTCTGCGCGTTCTGGCACCCGGAACGCTTCGTCGATATTTTCAAAAAGTACCTGCCAAGACTTGAATATGAGGAGATGCAAGGCTCGGGGCACTACCCCATGCTCGAAAAGCCGGAGGAAACGAACGCCGCGCTTTTGCGGATCATCGGCAAGATTCGGCACGAACTGCGATGAGGCCTCCGCGCGGTTCATGACGCCACGCTCTGCCAGTCAACATATGACTACAGTAGTAGTATATAGCTGGGGTGCTCAATTTGGCGGCGGCCCGACACTTATACTATATATGTAGTTTATACCGGCCAGCCTGCGTCATCGATGTTTCACGTGAAACCGCAGTGTGCGGAATCTGGGGGAGCGGAACTCAAAGACGGCTTCTGGCCACTGCGCGACTGACGTCAGCTTGACGCTGAGCGTACAATCTAACCCACCATGCTCATTGAGGAAGGTATACGCAGGCTGCTTGGCCCGTTTGAGCTGGAATTGACATCGGCGCAGGTCGGCCAGGTCCTTACCTACCTGGATCTCTTACTCCACTGGAACGCCAAGATCAATCTCACGGCAATCCGCACTCCCGAGGGCTGCGTGACGAGGCATTTCGGCGAAAGCCTCTATCTGGCGCGATGGACCTCGCTCCAGGGGAATCTTCTCGATGTCGGCAGCGGCGCCGGGTTTCCGGGTTTAGTGTTGCGGATCATCTTTCCGCCCTTGACGACAACCCTGCTGGAGCCCGTGGCGAAAAAACGAGCCTTTCTTAAAGAAGTAGCCCGCGCGTGCGGCATCGCTCCGGTGGAGGTTCGGGCGGACCGCTTGGAGGACTATGTCCGCCGGAACCCAGCCGCGCGGTTTGACTGTGTGACGGCACGCGCTGTGGGTGCGCTCGACCGTTTGGTGCCGCAGGCGGCAAAACTGCTCAAGTCCCAAGGGAAACTCTGCCTTTGGGTCAGTCGAGCGCAAGGCGAGGAATTGAGCCAATTGCACAAAGAGGTGACTTGGGACGCGCCGATAAGGGTTCCCCTCGCCCGGCAACGAGAGATTTGGATCGGCACACGATGACTGCCGATTCTGCCTTTGTGATTCCCGAATGGGGAGAAGAGCTATCAGCTCTCCGAAGCTGTGAAGAAACAAACAAGCTCACGCAAAGGCACCAACGCGCCAAGAAATGCCAAGCGGAGATCCTTCACTTTCTTTGTGGACCTTTGCGTCTTTGCACCACGGCGAGAGATTGTTTTGCTCCTCACGAATTCTTTCACGGCTTCCCAGCACTCAGGTTCAGATTTTGGGTTTCTGCTGAAAGCTGATCGCTGACCACTGAAAGCTGTAGAAACGTTTCACGTGAAACCTCCTTCGTGGCACCTCACGTTTCTGCTTGCCTGTGCCTTCCGGCTCTGCTAAATTCAGAGCCCTTCCACTAGATTGGGGCATTACGCTGGGCCGGACTGGGGGAAAGTGGGCCGAGTCATCGCAATTGCAAATCAAAAGGGCGGGGTGGGCAAGACGACCACGGCCATCAACTTGGGCGCGGCCCTGGCGGCGAGCGACATGTGGACGCTGGTGATTGACTGCGACCCGCAATCCAACACCACCAGCGGTCTCGGATTCTCCAAGGACCCGGCGCGCCGCTCGCTCTACCAGGGGTTGATGCAGGACGTGCCCTTGAAGGACTTGATTTTGAATTGCGCCGTGGAAGGCTTACATTTGGTGCCTGCGGACAGGAATCTGGTTGGTGCCCAGATCGAGCTGGTTGACCAGCCCGAGCGCGAGCACCTGTTGCGGCGGAAACTCGAGCCGCTGCGCGAGCAGTTCAATTTCATCATCCTGGATTGCCCGCCCTCGCTCGACCTGCTCACGCTGAACGCGTTGGTGGCGGCGGACTCGGTACTGGTGCCAATCCAGTGCGAATATTTTGCGCTCGAGGGCGTCTCGGAATTGCTCGACACGCTGATTCGCATCCGGCGAGCGCACAACCCCAAACTCGCAATCGAAGGGATCCTCTTGACCATGTTCGACGAGCGCACTAACCTTTCGCATCAGGTGCGCGACGACCTAAAGGATTTCTTCGGCGAGCAGGTTTTCTCGACTTACATTCCTCGCAATGTTCGCCTTGCGGAGGCTCCGAGCTATGGCAAGCCCATCACGGTTTACGACCCGCAGTGTCGAGGCGCGGAGAGCTACATCGAGCTCGCGAAGGAGGTGATCAGCCATGCCCAGAAAGGCGTTGGGGCGGGGACTTAGTTCACTCTTGCGCGACGTCGAAGAGAGCCAGGCCGCCGGCCTCGACCAGATTCCGGTCCACATGATCGACCCCAATCCCTTCCAGCCACGGCGCGCTTTCGCCGACGACTCGCTAAAGGAGCTGGCGGATTCGATCCGATCGAGCGGGGTCGTTCAGCCGATCTTGCTGCGCCACGCCCCAGGCGGTTTGGGCCGCTACCATCTGATTGCTGGCGAGCGCCGCTGGCGAGCCGCCCGCCTTGCCGGTCTCGAGGCTGTGCCGGCACTCGTCCGCGATATCAACGACCGCGATGCGCTAGAACTAGCTCTGACGGAGAACTTGCTGCGCGAGGACCTGAATGCCATGGAGGTGGCGCGCGCCTACGATTCGCTCCAGCACAAGTTCGGCCTCAGCCATTCGGAAATAGCCGAACGCCTGGGAGTCAACCGCACCACGGTGACCAACACCCTGCGCCTTCTGCGCCTGGCGCCCCCAGTGCAGGAGATGGTCGAAAAGGGAGAACTTAGCGAGGGCCACGCCCGCGCCTTGCTTGCAGTTGACTCGCCGGAGACCCAAGCGAAGCTCGCCCGCCGCATCGCGGACCATGGGCTTTCGGTCCGCCAAGTGGAAGACATGGTGGCCAAGCGCGGCGCTGCGGCTGGCCGCAAGACACCAACCACCCATGCCTCTCCAGATCCCAACATCCGCGCCGCGATCCTCGAGCTGGAGCGGGCCTTGGGAACCCGGGTGAAGGTCGTAGGGAACGCTAAGCGGGGAAGAATCGAGATCAGCTATTTCTCCGCCGAAGACTTGAACCGGATATACGAGTTTATCGTCCGACGATAATTGCTACTTGTGTAGTATTTCAAACAAGTGGGACCGGGCAAGTGGCGAGTGGCAAGGTTGATTGTTTTGGCTTGCCACTTTCCACTTGCCACTTGCCACTGTGGTTGAGGAGGGCGCCATGGCCTTTGGGTCGGGAAAGAAGCGCCGAAGTCGTGAACTGGCCGAGCTGCTCGACAGCGACATGGTCGGCCTGCTCGAACCCGGAGTCGAGTTTGAGGGCCGAATGCGATTTACCTCGGGCATGATCCGCCTCAATGCCCATTATCGAGGCGAGATCACGTCTGAGGGGACGATCGTCGTCGCCGACCAAGGCGAGGTCGAGGCGGAAATCCATGCCCGGGTCGTTAGTATCGCCGGCAAAGTCAAAGGAGCCGTGCACGCCTCGGAGCGAATCGAGATCAAGGAACACGGTCTTGTCCTGGGTGACATTTACACGCCCTGCCTGGTGGTCGATCCCGGCGGCTTCTTCGACGGCCAGTGCCACATGCCGGCGCCCGAACCCCAGAAGGCAGAAGCCAGTTTGCAGAAGGCGGAAGGCACCAGGCAGTAGGCGGAAGGCAGAAAGCAGTAGGCAGAATGCAAAAAGCGGAAGGAATGGGGTTCGGGCTCACGGTTTCGGGGCTCGCAAGGCAAGAAGCACCCGTAGCCTGTTTCCTAACTCCGAAACTCTGGTCCAGCATCCAACCCCCTACAACCTGTCAGATACATACGACATAAGTAGTAATTCCAGGTCCGCTCAGATCAAAACTGCGCCCGGAAGGGGACTGCCTTCTGCCTACTGCCTTGTGCCTTCTGCTATATGTGGTTAGGGTCTTGCGGCGCCAAACGCCGAGCCTCGCGCCTGGTGTGCACGACGCGATGAATGACGGTGAGGTTGGACAGCACGGCGATCACCCACAGCACGGCCTCCATTCTATTGAATAGAGCGCCGATGATGATCAGGACGACGCGCTCAGGTCTCTCGAGGAAGCCCACCTTGCAAGAGGGAATCAGAGTCTCGGCTCTGGCGCGGGCGTAGCTGACCATCACCGAACCGATCATCGCCACTGCCACCAGGGTCACATAACCGAAACGATTGGCCCTTCCATAGAAAACCAGCAGACCAATCAACAGCACCAAATCGGAATAGCGATCCATCACCGAATCGAAGAACGCGCCGAAAGGCGTAACGCGGCCGGTGATGCGGGCTACCATGCCGTCTGTCAGGTCGAAGATGCCGGCCAGGATCACGGTGACGCCGGCCCAGCGGAAAGTGTTATCGGGGCGCTCGGTGGAGGCAATCGCAAACAAGTAAGCCGCCAGGCCATTGATCACAGCGCCGATGGAGGTCAGAAAGTTGGGGTTGATACCACTAAGGGCGAAGAGACGTACGATCCCGTCCACGGCCTTGCCGCAAATCCGCCCGATTTCGCCGGTGATCATAGTTCACTCACCGCTGGAGGAAACCTCAGCTCCGGGGGAAGCGCCGAGGCCTCCGTCTTCGTCGTAGATGGTTCTGAGCGACCTGACTTCGAACTCGCGCATGCCATTGGGCGTGGCGACCCTGACCGTGTCTCCGACTTTCTTGCCCATCAGGCCGCGACCGATAGGTGAAGTTGTAGAAATCAACCCCTTGGCGACGTCAGCCTCCTCGCTGGTGACCAGGCGGTACTCGACGTCCTGATCCCGGTCAACATCATAGAGCACGACGTTCGATCCGAAGGCGATTCTATCCCTTGGTATATTACTCATATTGATAAGAGATAGGCTCGCCAACCGCTTCTTGAGCTGGATCAGCCGCGCGCCCACGTAGTCCTGGCGCTGCTTCGCCATGTGGAACTCCGCGTTCTCGCTGAGGTCGCCCAAGGCGCGAGCGCGCTTCAACTCCTGCGGCAGTTCGTGATTGAACTCGTGCTCCAGAGCCTGGATTTCTTCCTGAAGTTTCTTGACAATGGAAACAGGCATAGCGGCGCTCCACCCCATTATAGGAAATCGCTTCGGCTCGCGCAACAAGCTCCTGGGATGAGGTTGTGTCAAGCATTTGTCAGTTGAGCTCCGCGAGAATACAAGACTTCGAACCAAGTTGTTCCGCAGCGAGCGATCCAGAGGCGGAGCTTGAGGAGGCGGTGAGCGCCGCGTCGTGTCCAGCGCAT
>Ga0208323_1000082_pt1 | contig 68570 bp, 52 predicted proteins | sample June2015DPH_10_1_2_FD_184703 | JGI IMG/M metagenome (GOLD analysis project Ga0208323, IMG submission 184703) | Peatland microbial communities from SPRUCE experiment site at the Marcell Experimental Forest, Minnesota, USA - June2015DPH_10_100... | ecosystem: Environmental > Terrestrial > Soil >... | reverse complement strand
GCGGCCACCCAGGCAGATGCCGACGCCAAGGCGGCACTCTCGGCTGCGCAGGCTGCCGCGATCGCTGCAAATGACGCGTGCCATCAGTTGAGTCCGGCCGACCCCCACTGCCATTAATTGACGGACCGGCGTGTTTTCAACGGGCGGCGACCAGGATCGAATCCTGGTGCCGCCCGTTTTGTTTTCGCCGCCTTTTCCCGAGCTGATCTCCTCTCGCCGAATTCATCCGAAACACAGTGGCGCAGGCTCAGTGCCCAAGTTCAAAGAAGAATCGCAGGCTGGGGGCCCGGGCCACCTTCGACGCGACGGCATCGCGGCTGGTCACATCGTTTGCGGTCGACGCGCCGGCTTCCCGAGCATCAACAGAAACCCAGCGAGCGACGCCACCACCAACGCTGTCGTCACCCACATCGTCGAGTAGCGCGAGAGTGCGCCGGCCATGAGGCCACCGGCGAAGCTGCCCAGGTATTGCAGCACCTGGAAGGAGCCCTGGGTCGCCCCAAGTGTGCCTTCTGCGGCGGACTTGCTCACCAAGCTTGGCATGATGGGCTCCAAGCCCGTGAAGCCGATCAGGAACAACGAGCCTGGGACAAGCACTGCCGTCAGGTGGTTGGGGTTCAGACCGCCGGCCGCCGGATGGAAAAGCAGCACGGCGCTGACGGCCAGAATCAGGAAGGCCGTCGCGGCCAACCCCCTGCCGAAGCCTCGGTCGGCCCCCGACGCGAATCCGAACATCGTCACACCGCTCGCCAGCACCATGGGGATCAGGATGGCGTAATAGCCCTTCATCGGCACATGGTGCTGAACTGTGACGATGAGCGGGAAGGTGAACCAGAAGGACGTCATAAAGGCGTTCATGAGGAAGCCGCAGAGATCGAGTCGAAGGACGAACGGCTGGCGCAGAACCTCGAGGAACGAGGGCCGTGGCACTGCGCGCGACGCAGTCTCAGGCAAGTAGTGCGCGAGCAGCCACACGGTGGCCAAGCCCAAGATGGCAGTTAGCCAGAAGAGCGACTCCGTGCCGAAGCGTCCGGCAATCATCGGCCCGGCGATGACGCCGACGATGAACGAGATGCCGATGGGAATTCCCAGGAAGGCCATGGCCGTTGAGCGCCGGCCCTCGTGAATGTGATCGGAGACCGTGGCAAAAGCGGTGGAAGTGATGGCGCCGATGCCTTGCACAAACCGGGCCGCAATCAACTCGCCGATGCGCATCGGGGCGGGCAGCCATGCGGGGATCGCGCACAGAAACGAGCCCACGGTAAAGATGCTCATGCCCAACAGCAAAACCTTGCGGCGCCCAATTCGGTCGGAGAGGCGTCCCAAGGGAAACTCGGTGCACGCCATGGCCAAGCCGTAGCATCCAAAAGCGAAGCCCACCAGAAACCGCGAGGTGGTGAACTCGAGGCCGTAGAGCGTGAAGACGGGCAGTACCAGAAAAAGGCCGAGCATTCTCAGGCCGACGGCACTGGCCAGGGCCAGCAGGAGCTTGCGCTGTGCGGGGGTAAACGGGACGCGCGGTGTGCTGGGATCGGCCATTCGGGGGCAGCAGCGAGGACAAGCCGGCGGCCGCGGAAAGCGGTTCCGCGGCCCATTCTTATCTAGGATATTACCTCAAGTGAGCTCATCTTGTTTGCTATACACCGAACCATTCGGCTTTGACGTGGCGCGGGATCCAGCCCTTTTCAAAACCGCGGTCCAGCAGGGTCTGGACCGCCTGCCGGCCTTGCTCGCCGTAGTCGAGCGTCCACTCGTTGACGTACATGGACACGAACCGGTCCGTGGCCGAAGTGTCGAGCCCGCGGCCAAACTGAAGCGCATAAGCGAGCGCCTCCTCGCGGTGTTCCAGGCTGTAGCGAATGCTTTGTTTGAGCAGTTTTGAGATGTGCAGCAGCGTGCGCCGCTCGAGCTGGCGCCGCACGGCGTTGCCGCCCAGCGGCAAGGGCAGGCCCGTTTGCTGGTGCCACCACTCGCCCAGGTCCGCCACCTTAGTCAGGCCCTCGCTGGCGTAAGTGAGCTGGCCCTCGTGAATCACAACGCCAGCGTCGGCTTCGCCGCGCGCCACCGTCTCCAGAACCCGGTCGAAGGGCACGACCTTAGGATCAAACTCGGGCTCGAAAAGGCGGAGCGCCAAGTACGCCGTCGTGGTCGTGCCCGGCACGGCGATCCGCTTCCCTCTCAGGCCGTCGGCGCCCAACGGGCTCCGGGCCACCACGATGGGGCCGTACCGGTCTCCGAAACTGGCGCCCGTGGGCAGCAAGATATACTGCTCGGCGACGTAGGCGTAAGCGTGAAACGAGATCGCCGTGATGTCGTACACGCTGTCCCGAGCCTTCTGGTTCAGGGTCTCGATATCTTCGAGCAGATGCACGAATTTCAGGCTCCCGGTTGGGATTTTCTTGGTCGCCAGCCCATAAAACATGAAAGCGTCGTCAGAGTCGGGACTGTGCGCGAGTTTCAGCTCCAGCGTGCGGCCGCGCGCGGTGTCCTGCTTTCGGAGTACAGACGTTTCCATCGTTCCCTCAGTCCATCTTTCTTCTGCGTGTGCGTACCTGCAATTTTACCATTCTCGCGTGTCCTTTGTCCTGCGCAAGTGCGTCAGTTAGTCAGTATTTCAGTGTTTCAGTCCTTCAGGAATTGGCAAACTGAAGTGTGGAGCGCAGATTTGCGTCCCACAAACTCGGCGGCGCTTCATCACTATCGCCCCTGCTCGTCGCCGGGCATCAAGATGCGGTCTACGACGCGGCCCCGACGAGCACTGAATTATAGCCACCTACAACAAATCCGAAACAAACTCGAACGTCTCACGTCAGCTAGTGGCCTTTGTTCAGGCTCTTGAGGCACGGTGGTCCGCCAGAACTCGCCTTCGCACGCAACTGCGCAAGTTTTCCTGATGGATATTGGCAAAGCGCTTATGGCTGAGGCGGGGCGATCGTCGCAGGTTCGGGCAACAAATATTTGAGCAGCTCCGGGTTGGAGATAATGATGGTAGCGTTTTCCACCTGGATAGGTTCGCGCGGCAACTTCACTCTTCCCGAGGGCACGGCGAGACCCGGTGGAAGCGGGCGGGTGGGAACCAAGGTCAGCGTCAGCTCGTCAGCCGGCAGGTTGCGGAGGACGAAGCTCCCGTCCGCGCCGGTGATAGCCGTCGTGTGATCGATGGTGAGCTGAACGCCGGCCAAGGGCTGGAGCGTGGCATTTTGTGCGTTGCTTGTCGGGTTTGTTTTCGCGCCGGACGGGAGCTTCTCTGTGGCTGGGTGGGCAGTTGAAGCGTCAGATTGCTTCGCCTGCTCAACCCCCTCGGCTGGCGGGGTGGCTGGCTGACCGGCCTGGCCCGGATTCGTACTATCGCCCTTCTGTTCCGTCTCACCGGTTTTCGGAGCGGCTGGCTGAGCAGCCTGGCCAAACGGAAAGTCGTCGTTGGTCCAAACCTTGGGGGCAACTTTCTTGGTTTCTTTTGGCGGTTCTTGTTTCGGTGCCGAGGTCTGGGCGGTGTGCTGGGCGGCCAACCGGGCATTCGCGGCGTCCGCGGAGCCGCCGGTGACACTAGACTTGAAATAGACATGGCCGGAGACTGAGCGCAGAGCCTGGGCGGGCATGTCCTGAATCACCGTGGCTGTCGGCTCAACGTGGACGCTGGCCGAATCCGTGGGCGCAATGTAATTGGGGGGCAGGGTTGAGCGATCGAGGGTCAGTTGGTAGTCGCCGGGCTGGACCTCATAGATTTCAAAGTCTCCGCCGCCATCGGCCGAAACTCTGCGATTCACGCCGTTACCACTAAGGGTCAGCTTGACGGCGCGAACGCCGCCCGCGTCCGGCTCTCGTTTTCCGTCCAGCCGGTAATCGTTGAAGACATTTCCGATCACGCGCGCGAAATTAACAATGCCGAAATCGACTTCCGCCGTCCTTGCTTCAAGCAGCTCCACCCGCACATCAGTTGAAGTAGTTACGCGCACCCGCTCTTTAAACTGGTTGAGCGGCACACTCACGCGATAGGTATCGGGAGCCAGTCCCTTGAACTCATAGAATCCTTGAGCGTCGGTGCGAACGGACGCGCCGGTCGAGAGGTCCACGCGAACACCGGCCAGGCCGGGCTCGCCCTTGTTCAATACGCCGTTCACGTTGAGGTCGCGGAAAACGCGACCGCTCACGCTTCGCTTGGCGGGGTGGAATGGAAGCATCAATCTGGAAGTGCCGCGCAGCCCCTTGTTGAACCCCACGGTGAACACCGTTGTACGTCTCACGCCCGCGATTTGCGAGTCGAGAAGGAAAACGTTGGAGAGCGACGAGACCAACTGGAAGGTTGGAGTCACTTGATAGGAGAGCGAATATCCGAACAGCTTGGAATTGGCGTTGTGGCCCAGGCCTGACGCGTTTTGGAAATAGGCCACGTTGGGGCTCAGGTTCAAGCGTTCTCCGAGGCGGAACTGCCCGCTCACCGTGTATTGCGTGTCCGTAGGTTCCAGGTTCTGGAGCAGGGCACGAAGCGCCGGATCCAGTTCCGGGGAGTTCACAAAGGCCAGGGGGTCATCCAGGAAAAGTTGTTGCAGCGCCGGCGGCAACAGGCTGAGTTCCTGATTCAAGCGGTTCACCAGCGAGGGGTCCTGCCGGGTGTGCTCGACATCCACCGTGATGTATCCGGTCTTGACGGGAAAACTGAAAGCATCGCGCGCGACGAATTGCGCCGCGGCGTTCAGTTGCAGCGGATCGCTCAAAGAGCCGCTCGTAACCTCGGCCGTATTCGAGGTCCTTCTCGGAAGCCGGGAATTGAAAAGCACGTCAAGCCGGTGGCCCTGGTTACGGCCCGTCAGCGATATTCCGGTGCTATTGCGCGTGTAGGTGTAATTCAGGGTGAGCGACTCACCAGGGGTGATGGAGAAGCTCAAATTCGGATTGAGATAATCCGATTTGCCACCGATGGGGAAGAATGCCGTCGGCTTGGTGTCACTGTGCTGGTAGTAAAGCGCACCCGCGATGCGGCCACCGAGCTTCAGGGTTGCGCCGGTGGAGATCGAAGAGCCTCCGGCGAAAAACAATTGAAGCTGGTTGAGGGGAAAACTCGGAGATGAGCTGGTGCCGGCGACAAAAGCGGTCAGCCGCTCGCCGGAATAGTTGACGGTCCCCTGCGCCAGCGCTCCTCGCGTGCTGCCGCCGGCGGATCCCTGTAACGCCCACTCTTGATTCGGGTGATAGACCAACCCCGCCGTCTGGAAGAAACTATTGTCCCGCTGCAATTGACCGCTCGAGAGTTGAAACGGGGCGTTCACCCAGCCGGTGGTGGTGTAAAGGAGAAGGTGGTCGCTTTCCTTGCGGCTGAAATTAAACCCGGCCACATCGCGAGTGGAGCTCAGCGTCAGATAAAAAGGGGGAAGCGTGGTTCCGCCGAAAAACTCATACTGGTTCTGGCCGCTTTTCCATGAAAAGTCCGCGCCACGGAGCACATACATGTTGTAAGAGGAGTACGGCGCTATCTTGGTCTCGAGTCCGCCGTTCAGCGTCAGAGGGAAGTCCACGAGCTCGAGGTTCGTGTGCGGCGTCGTGTACTGAATGGAAAGAGAATTGGCGTTGAACGCGGGCGCTCCGGCGGCGGTCGAGTCCTGGGCCTGCCCGTGGATGGTGAGGCGGTCGGCGCCGAACTGCTGCTGCCAGTCGAAATGATGAAGGAAAAAGTAGTCAGTGTTTCCGCTCGGGTCGATGAATGCCTGTACGGACGACCCGACGAAGCCATTGCCCAGCGCATCCAGAGCGCTTTGCGACAGGTGGGGCGCAGGCGGCTGTTCCGGACGGTTGACAACCCTCACCCGCACGGTAAGGCGCTGATCGTTGATCCAAACGAAGGCCACGGTTTCGCCGCGGGTCAATCCCATGAACTGCACCTTGTCGGTGGACACCTGAGCGCGGCAGATCGAATCGTCAACCACCGTGACGCCCGTGACGCCGAGGAACGGCACGGTGCGAGAGTCTTGCCAGTAAACCTCCACGAGGTCCGGGACTGAGACTTGCGCGATAGCGCTCAGGCCGGAAAAAAACAAAAGAGAAACAGCCACAAGCGCCAGCCGAGACCGGGCTTTGCTGCTCGTTCGATTCAGATTGGCTGTCAAATCGATCATGGTCTCTTCTGGAAGTTGTCCAGCAGCCGCCGCTCTCATTGAGCGGCCTCATTGCGCCCCACCCGCCACAAAGGGGAATTCCTGCGTGTAGTTCTTGTCCTCCCCGTAAAGAATCGTCAAGATCGCGGTGTAGCTTCCGGGCGGAAGCGTGCCGGTCCAAGTGAGCGCGAGGCGGTCCTTTTGTCCCGGGAGAAACCGCTTGGCCTCGCCCTCTGCCTTGGCGATCAACTCGTGACGTGAATTCAAGATCGCCACTTTCGGCAGCGCAAAGATGTGTGTGTTGCTCTCATTGTTAACCAGAACGTCGAGCTTCATGGCTTGATTCGCCGCCGGGGCCGTAAATTGAGCGTCAGACACCTCAATCTTGTAATTCTCGGTGTTTGCGGCGCTTAACAGAATGAGCGAGCCCAGCCGCATGTTGGTGTAGACGGCCTTCTTTTCGGAGGTCGCTTCCTCCGCCAGCTCAGGCTTGGACTCCACGAAAATTACGGCGTAGTAACCGCCCGACACATTCTGAGGTGGAGTGATGAGTACGGAGATCTTTCCCGTCGCTCCCGCGGCAATGGTCACCTGGCGCGGCACAAACTCGATCCAGTTGGCGGCGGATCGCGGCGAGGTACCCGGCAAGGTGAACACCTTCTCATTCTTTTCGTTGTACCAGAAGTCGGTGGCCGAGACCCGCAGGAACACCGGCGAGCCGCCCTTGTTCGAAACCGCTAGATCAAATTGAAAGGGCTGGCCAGGCTTGAATGTGTAAGGTACCTGCGCCGGAGCCAAAGCCAGCGACTGGGCATGGGCCAGGGGTGCGAAAAATGCTAGCAGGCACGCCGCCGCACCGAGCGCCGGAATCGCACGCGCGAGTCTTATCCAATTTGAAGAATTGGTTCGTTTCATCATGGCACCGTCAAAGTGTAAGTGAGTGTGCCACTGTCGGCTCCGGTGAACGCGCCCGCCCCGTTGGCGTTCGAAACAAACAACCCCAAATAACGCGTCAGGCTCGACCCGCTGCCGGCAGTGGTCGTAATCGAAGTCTGAGCGCCGACAATTTTGGAAATGGCAACATAGGGCCCGGCGGACACGGCCGCGTCTTCCAGATTGAGAATCGCTGGATGTGCGAAATCCGTACTGACATAAACCTTGAGCGAGCCTGTCGTCGAGGTAAAGGTCGAGAACGAAGGCTGAATCAGATACGGCGTGGAGTAGATCACCCCGCCGGCGGAGGCAACCACGGTCAACCCCGCGCCGGGACCGATGCCCAAGCCATTCACGTTTCCATAATTCATGGAAAAGTCGGAGGCCGGAGATATCGTCAGGCCGCCCGGCGCCGTCGCCAAAAGGAGTTGCACCGCCGTCTGGAGGTTTTCCGAAGGGCTGTTGAGGTTCAGTCTGACTGTACTTGTCGCACCGTTATTCAGATCGGTCGCTATGAACGTCAGGGTTGCAGTCTCAGCGCCGGCCGCGACCCCGGCCCCGTTCGAGTTGGCGACGAACAACCCGAGGCTGGCCGTAACCGTGCTATTTTTTATTCCAGGAGAGATGATAATGGGCGTAGGCGTAGCCGCACTCAACGAGATGGTCGTGAAGCTGGCGGCGCTGGAACAACCGGAGCTGGGATAGCAGCTCTGCAAAATGAGGAGCGCTGGTTTTGCAAAGTTGGTGCTCACGTAGGCGGAGACCGTCGCGTAGTGGGTGGCGTTCATGCCAGAAATCACAATATTGTAGGGGGTGGTATAGAGAACCCCGCCGGCTACGCCTGTTGTGATAACGGTGACGCCTGCTCCGGGCGTGCCTACCCCCAGGCCGTTCACATTTCCAAAACCAGCTACGTAATTGGGCCTTGTGCCTGAGATCGTCACGCCTCCCGCGCCAGTAGTCAAGCTGAGCGTTACGGCTGATTTCAGCCGGGCAGGCCAAGCGCAAGCGATGATCAATGCCAGGGCAAGCGTGCGCAGCGCTCGGTGGGCCGGCCTGACGCCACGAGGCAGGGCATGTTTGCCTGCGTTCCCAAGCTGAGAATCGTAATCGCTTTGTCGCTTCGCACGCTCCATGCCTTTGTACCGTTCCAAAGTCATCCGATTGATTCCAAATCGCTGGCTATTGCACGGTCAACGTGAAGGTAATCGTCGCCGCGTCTGCGCCAGTCAAACCTGCGGCGTTTGTTGGAGCTACTGACACGCCGATGTACCGGGTGAGCGTCGTGCCGCTCACCGCGTTCGTCGCCACCACCGTCTGGGCGCCGGCGTTCGTGGACATCGGAGTCAGTGCGGCAATGGTGGCTGGCGCGCTGTTCGACTGTACGACGGCCAGGTTCGATTTCGCAAAATTAGTCGAGACATAGGCCTGCAACGTGTTGGTCGATACCAATTGACCGGCGAAGACGGGCGTCAGAGTGTAGTCGGAGTAGTACGCAGCAATGGTCACGCCCGGGGTCGTAGGGGCAAACTTGCTGCCACAAGTCGGACCGTTGATGGCCAGAGCGTCGATGTTGCCGAAACTCATGATGTAGTCAGTGCCGCCACCGGCGGTGATGGTGCATCCCGTGCCCGTGGCGAGCGTAAGCTGGATCGCGTCCTGCACATTCACATTCACCTTTGCGGTGGGAGATACGGTGTTGGTGTTGGTTGCGGAGGTCGAAGCAAAGAAGGGCACAGCCGTCACAGACAGAACTATCAGTGCCAGAATCACTACGCGCTTTTTCATTTTCATTCCCTCCGCTTGGGCGCATCCGTCAGGTTCCTTATTATGCCTCGCGCCATGACCCGCAGTCACCTTGTTCATTTGTCCGCGTGCTCACATTTCTTCTATCGGCAGGAATCTTATGACAGACGAACTGATCCTGCTAACCCTCGTCGTGAACGTGCATCCCGCTTCCGTTGCAGGCCCGCGCCGGTCTCAGTCCTGCTCGGTCACGCTTGCCTTCAGGGACGATGACCCGGCGTTTGACTCTGTCCCCTGAAACGAGGCTAAGGCGGGCAGAGCCGCCTGAGCCGGAACTATCAGTACTAAACCTACTACACTCTGCTTTATTCTCACAATACTGAATTGGAGTGTCAGCCGGGGTTGCTGCGGAGGGTCGTGTCATGAAGCTTCGCTCTCTCCGGCACCTCGTCACGGTGCGCCGCCCCGTGACGAGCCGTCCAGATTATCGCTTAATTGACTGTGAGGGTGTAGGTGATGATCGCCGAATCCGCGCCCGTCAAGGCAGCGCCGTTGCTCGGAGCGATTTCCACACCGAGGTACTGCGTGAGCGCTGTGCCGCTGACCGCGTTGGTCACCAAGGTGTTTGCAGTTCCCACAGTGGTGCCCATCGCCGTCAGGCCTGCGATCGTAGCAGGCAATGAGGTCGAGTACACGACCGACAGATTCGCCTTGGTGAAGTTGGTCGACACATAAGCCTTCAGAGTGTTGGTCGAAACCAACTGGCTCGTGAAGACCGGTGTCAGACTATAAGGGGTGTAGTACGCCGCGTTCGTGACTCCGGGAGTGGTTGGGGCAAACTGGCTGCCGCACGCCGCAACGTTGATGCCCAAAGCATCGACGGTGCCGAAGCTCATGCTGTAGTCGCCGCCGCCGCCGGCGGTGACCGTGCATCCACCCGCTGTGCCGAGGGTGAGCGAGATGGCGGATTGAACGGTAACGCTCACCTTGAGGGTGGGCGATATAGTGTTGGTGTTGGTTGCCTGAGTGCTGGCAAAGGCTGGCATCGCTGCCAAAATCAAAATCGCTGCTAAAAGAATCGCTGAACGGTGTCTCATTGTCTGTTCTCCTTTTGATATGTTGTTCGTGCTCATGCCCAGCCGTAGGGCATGTGAAGCTCCAAACAGACTATTGAGATTAAGTCCTTATATTTCAGGCAATTGATTTGAAAACTCGAGATCTCATTACACTGAGTTTCGTCACCATTCGATACAGATGTAACGCCACAGGACAGAACCGTTGCGGGCCGAGCTTGATGATCTGTAACGAGTGCGGAGACCCGAAACTGGGGCTTCCAAACACCGAGCGTCAACTGGTCAGAGCGGACCGCTAGTTGCCTTTCGCTACTGGGAACAATTCTCTCCTTACTACATTGCCTTCCTAGCGCGGCCTTGGGCCGCAACCAAACTTGGCCGAAGTGGCGAGTGGTCCCGCGGACGCGGGAGCAAGTGGCAAGAGGGGAAGATCGAAACTCGAAATTCGAAACTCGGCGGGCGCGTGTTAGTCGGTGCGGAAAATTATCTCTTGACAAATGGGGGCGAGTGGTTATACTCGGAGTAGGAACTGGGAAGAAGGAGTTAGGAGCTAGGATTCAGGCCTGGAGTTTGTTGTTCGGGGTCAGGTGTCTCTTGCGCGCAGGACAGCGGGGGATTCGTGAAGACGAACTGGTGGAAGAGGCAGTGGCCAGCGTCGAGTTGAAAGCAGGAAACTCCGAATCTTGGATAGCGAAGAATGGGGAACGAAGCCGGAATGTCTTTTGGAATCAGTACGATAGGCTTAGCGGTTCCGTCACTATTCCCGATTTGGGCGGGGCGGCGAGAGCGACGCTGAAAAAAAAGATGTTAAAAATGAGGTTCAAAGCCACTATGTTGTTGAAAACAAAAGAAATGCCTTTGGAACAAAGCCATTTTGGGGGTTCAAAGCCATTCTTGGTCGGAAGCTCAGCGAAGCTATGTCATTGGAAACAGACATGCTCGCTTCAATTCGATAGCCGTGCTTGCGGTTCGAAGCCATTCTTGAGGTTCAAAGCCATTAGTGGGAAAAGGAATGTGAGATTTGGACTTGGGGCTGGTAGGCTAATGAGAAAAGACTCCGACGATCTCATCCCTTCTCCCGCCCAGCGGGATCAGGGCAGGCTCTGAGCGGAGATTTCATGTCCAGCAAGCCGAAACGCTGTGGCCAATTGCCGTCCTTGCACTCAAATCCGTTGCCTGGCTTGGAGAACAGAGTCTTCTCATGGTGCGACGACCATGCTCCGGCGAGCGCCGAAAACAGCATAGGGTTGCCCTACTCCGTTACACACGTAATCAAATGTGACGGACATTTTTGGTAATGCACTGCGATCAGCATTCAAGCCATTGAAATGAAGATCTTTAAAAGAAAGCTGGCTGGTTACAATATTTCGTTACAACCCGTAATGAGTTATAACGGCCGGTCAGAGGCTATGACACTGGAGGTTTTGACTCAAGTATTTGACATGCTGGTGGTTATGTTGAAGAGCTGGCGTTTGGAACCCGACATGCTGCCTCAGGGTGTGGTTGAGCTCTTGGATGAACATCCAGGGGCCCGAGATCGGAACACTCGGTCTTGCTTGTGGCGGTGCCTCGGCTTCGCCAGAACCGGACTCGAGATGTTCGTTTTTTATTTGCTGTACCAAATCTGAAATCAGGAGGCAAGCTACCTGGACGAAAAAAACATCAAGATCGCTTGACGACAGGGGATGAGTGAGGGTAGGATCGTCCTGTAAATTCCACCCAGCTAGAAGCGCTTGAAGGATAGCTATCACTATGCTAGCACGTCACGCGTTAAAACTGGGGCCTTTCCTGAAACAGTGCATTGCGCCCGTCGTACTGCGGGCTGGCGTGGCGCCTGATCGATGGGGCGTTCTTTGCCAAAGCAGGAGACTTTAGAGGTTGAAGCATGGGCATGTGTTCCGTGCGGGCGCCGGCAGCGCCCTCAAACACCAGGGCCGCAGGAGAAAAAGGATTCTCGCTCCTCGAGCTCCTGACAGTCCTGGCGATTATTGGAATCATTTCCGCGGTGTCATACGTGTTCTTCTTCAACGCCTTGCCCAACATCAAGGCAGACTCTGCGATGCAGCTTCTGGAAGTCCAGTTGCGTCAGGCCCGCGAGTATTCTGTAGATCAGCGGAGCAATATCACGGTCACGTTTCAAGGGACTCGGGAACTTGTGACCGCCTGCGTCGCGAACTGTAAGGGCGGCCAAACCACGTTGTCCGACTATTTCCTTCCCTACGGGATGGTCTACACGCTTTTCGCGGGTGTTCCTGACACACCCGATTTGTACGGAAACGGGAGCGCCGTGACTTTCGGTTGCACTGCTCTCCCCTGTCAGATCATGTTCCAGAGCGACGGCTCGGTGGTAAACTTCACCACCGGAGCGTACCAGAATGGGACGGTGTTTATGGGCATGACGAACCAGTCCCTGACCGCGCGCGCCGTTACCACTCTGGCGACGACGGGCAAGACTAAAGGTTATCGCTGGAATGGGAGCGTCTGGCATTGAGGTGACGCTTATGGACCCAGTAGGATCGCGCCAAAGAAACGACAGCGGCTTCACCTTGATGGAGGTGATGATCGCGACTCTGGTTCTCATGATAGGCCTGCTTTCGGTGGCCTACGGTGTGGGAGTCGGACTCGGCGTGGTTCAGACCTCCAACCAGGAGACCATTGCGCGTGAAAAGGCTCGCGAAGCTATGGAGGATGTGTTCACGGCTCGGGATACGGGAGGCATCACTTTCGCCCAGATTTGCAACGTTGCCCCGGGAACCCAATGCATCTTTATAAACGGCTTCGAACCGATGTACACACCGGGGCCCGATGGAATCGTCAACACCGCCGACGATGGCACTGGGGCCCCGCTCCCTGCGGGGTGCGGTGCGGCGCCTTGCATCGAGACGCTTGATACGCCGGGGCCGGACGGAATCCTCGGCACCGCCGATGACGTCTATGTTCCTCTCTTGAATTTTAGCCGGCAAATTGTTGTGCAGGCGGTCCAAGGCCAGCCAAATCTGTTGCAGATTACGGTCACGATTAGTTACAAGACCAAGACGGGTCTACCGGGCCCGCCCGTCGTCGTCACCGCCTTTATGTCAGCCTATGTTTAAGCCATCGAACAGATCGCTCAGAGCGCTCATCTCCGGTCCTCGGCCCGCTCCGCTCGCCCCGAGTGGGTTGGGGCGAGGGCGCTATTTAAACACCGGGCGACGCAAGCCGCCCCGGCGAAGTCGCGAGCCCCAGCCTTTTGGGGAGACGCATCGCTTCAAGGGGTATAGCCTTGTCGAGTTGATGGTCGCCATGGCGCTCGCGCTCATGATCTTGGGCATGGCCTTCACGTTCTTTAATGATATGTACAATACCGCAGACCTGGCGGATAACATTGCCGATGTGAATGAGAACCTTCGAGCTACGGTCAATGTGATCTCGACCGACCTGATGACATCGGGGACGGAAATTGCTGTGGGGGGCATTCCCATCCCGAGTGGCGGCACCGCTACTCCCATCAATCGGCCAGGACCCCCTGGCGCAGGGACTTTTCCCGCCACGGGAGCGATCCCGGTAGTCAGTCCCGGACCGGGTCTGGGGCCGAATTGCTGCGGCCCCACGGGCACCATTCCCACGGACTTGATTACCTTGATCTCGATAAACCAACTTTCGAACCTGGACCAATATCCCTTAACGAATATCACGACATCGGTCACGGCTGCGACGATTACTGTAGCCCTGCCCGTGCCGGGCCCGGGAACCAACATCAACCCAGCGGGCCCGCCAACACCAAATCCCTCGGCGGTTGTTCCGGGTCAGTTGATCATGCTGACCAATGTGAATGGGTCATGCCTGCTGACCGTAACCGCGGTCGACTACACAACCAACATCATCACTTTTACCCACACCGACCCGAATGACACCTTTGGCCTTAACCAATTCAGCGGCCCGACGAGCGGAACGATCAACCAGCTTAAGACGGGCGGCACTTTTCCTTCGACCTCGGCTTACCACGTCAGCATGGTGACCTACTATCTGGACAACTCGACGACACCCTACCGGTTGATGAAGCAGTACCTCTTCAAGACGGCCACCAATCCGCCGCAACCGGTGGCGCTTGACATTAACGTTTTGCAGTTTTCCTACAGCCTCTACCCTGCTTGCGATACACCGTCGGACCCGTGTCGTTCAATTACTGATTACCCGAACCAAGGCCCCAACAACATTCGCAAGGTCAATATATGGGCGATTGGGCAAGCCGACCACCCAAATCGAAAGACCGGTCGGTATTTTTCGAACTCGATTGCGACGTCGGTGACGATTCAGAATCTGGCATATTACAATAAATATTAATACTCGGCCACGGCCGTTCTTGTCGCCGCGGCCAAGCACGGGGCCCCGGCGGGGCACGACAAGGAGACGACATGAATCACCGAATAGACAAGGAATGCGGGATCGCCCTCATTGTGGTCATGTTGGTGATGCTCGTCTTCACCGTCATGATGCTGGGCTTTTATTACGTGACGACCGGAGAACAAAAGATTGCGGCGAGCGATCAGTACAACGGCGCCGCTTATTACGGCGCGATGTCCGGGCTCGAAACCATGAGCAGTCAACTGGCCGGCTGGTTCACCAGCCATGCTTCGGTGAACGCCACCCAGATTACCGCGCTACAGACACCACCATGGCCCGACGGCCCGCCAAGCGTCCCAGGGATTACGTATGCAACGTATAACATCCTCTGCCCAGCCTCGCCCGGCGCACCCCCACCCGGGGTGGCCTGTACTGACCCGCTCCCGTCGACCACGGGGACCATTCCCGGGAACGGCCCCTTGGCGGGACTTCAGGGCATCATCACGCCCTTTTACCTCACGATAGTTGCCGACGGTCCCTACAACACCGAAGTGAAGATGACTCGCCTGGTGCAAGAAGTTGCGGTGCCCATTTTCCAGTACGGCATCTTTTCGGATAGCGATCTCTCATTCTTTGCCGGTCCCAACTTCGGCTTCGGCGGCCGCATTCACACTAATGGCAACCTATTTTTGGGAGAAGACGGTAATACCTTGACGCTTAACGACAAAACGACGGCTTATAAAGACGTGATCCGACAACAGCTTTCAAACGGATATCCCACGACCGGAGGACATTACGGCACAACCATCGATGTGCTGAAGGCCGCCAATGGTTGCGGGACCGGCCTGCCAGCCTGTAGGGCTCTGGGGCTGACCGAAGGCAGCGTGACGGGCGGCCCGTGCCCGGGAGGCATAGTCAACTCCAGTTGGAACAACCTTTCCCTCACCACGTATAACGGATGGATTGAGAATGGGCCGGGGGGGTGCGGTGCGGGGACGGGAGCGAAAAAGCTCAATCTGGCTTTGGCGCTGGCGGGCGGCCAACCGGTCGAACTGCTTCAGCGACCACCCCAAAGCCCTCCGGGTACATACGAGAGTCCGAGCAGTGATACCGGCAGTGCCCGCTTTTTCAATCAGGCCAGCTTGCGCATCCTGCTGTCCGACCAGCAGTCTTACATCATGAACCTGCCGGCCGTGGATGGCTCCGCACAACCGTTCCCTCTTGATGAGACGTCGATTCATGGTGCGCCGTATAACCTTGCTGCGGCGGACGCCTGCCATCCTCCACTGGCCCAATCCCCTGGTACGGGCGACAGTGATTATATGCTCGCGGCGAGTAAGACGCTTCTCGGCGGTTATATCAAAATTGAGATGCAACTTAACGCCACGCCGGGAACGTGGAAAGATGTGACAAAGGAAATCCTCGGTCTAGGAATCTCGCGCGACGCAGCCCAGATGTTAGCCCCAACGCTGAGCACAACCAGCGGCGGGTCATTAACGAAGAATAAGACCTACTACTATGTGGTCACCGCCCTGGGTCCTTGGGGCGAAACCACGGGCACGGAGGCGAGCCAAAACACCGGTAGCAACACGGCGATAAAGCTCGCCACCTGGACAGCCTTCGGGGGCGGCGCGACAGGCTACCGGGTTTATCGCGGAACATCCGCCGGCGGCGAAACGGGGTACATCTCGGCGGCCGTGTGCGGATCGACTCCCTGTACGACTACATCGACTTCCTACACCGACACCGGAACGGCCCCCACAGCGAGCCCCCTTCCTTCGTGCCCTGGGACTTCCATCGTGCACCTCGAAGAGGCCGGACCCGGTCCCACTTACCCTTCCTCCTACCCGCTGAGCACCAATGGGCTGGCTACCACAGCCACAAATTTCGTGCCCATCAATTTGTACGACGCGCGGGAGGGGGAGGTTCGGGACACGAGCGGCCCGACAACCTCGTCTCTGAACGGCATCATGAACCTGGTTGAAATCGATGTGCGCAATCTCCAGCAGTGGTTTGCCGGGAACATCGGAGCGAGCGGCACGCAGGCGCTCAACAACGGCGGCAACGGGTACATCCTCTACGTTTCGGATCGGAGAATGAATTCTTGCACTGGCACCTGCCCTCAGGGCAGCCTCACCTCCCCATACCCCATCACCCCCCCGGAAACCGGCGAATTCGGGAACGAGGACATCATCAACCCTGGCTCAACCAACGGCACCCCCAACGGGACCTTGGATCCTCCCGAGAATCTAGACGGCGACGGTAATTTATACACCTACGGCGCCACGCCACATCCTATATCAACTCCAATCGTTAACGGTTCAAATAATTGGACGACGTTCGTCAATTCGATGCCAGCTACCAATCCAGCGTTCAAGCGCATCACGGGCAGCCAGGCACAGAAAAACAGTGTGGTCATCTTTCGACGCGCGGTTCGATTGGTGAACGGCACACTGGGCAATTTGCCTCCCTTGGCGGCGGCTCAGGCTAACCCGTGCTCCGGAGGTACGGCGGGGGGATTCACGGTGGCCGCCGAGAATCCCATCTACGTTCAGGGCGACTACAACGCGAGCGTGGCCAATCATTTCAACGACGCGGCCCCCCTCTGTCACGTGCCTGCGGCCGTGCTCGGCGACGCCGTGACCCTCCTCTCCAATAACTGGACGCCCGGAGCTCAGTCGGGATTCACCAGTGGAGATGCAAATAGCTTCGCATACCCCACTGTGCCCAATTGCAACAATGATCGGTGCGCCACCGAAACCTGGTACAGGATGGCCGTGCTCGGGGGGAAGACCATTTCCTTCTCTCCGCTGCCAAGCTGGTGTCCGAGCGGACACTATGATTGCGGAACCGACGGCGGGACTCACAACTTCCTTCGCTACATCGAGGACTGGAGCAACACGACTTTGAATTATTACGGCTCCTTGGCCAGCTTCCATTACTCTCGCCAGGCGACCGGGATTTACAAATGTTGCTACTCTCCCGGAACGGTTTACCAACCGCCCACTCGCAATTACGCTTTCGATACCGATTTTCAGAATATCTCGAAGCTGCCGCCGGGGACGCCCCGTTTTACAGACGTGAACGCGCTCTCCTATCAGCAATCGGTTCTGGCAAGCCAGTAGTCCTTCAGGAGTGGCTGGGCTTCGCCAGCGGATAAGGCGAGGCCCAGTCGCACTGCCTCGTAGCCTTCCCTCAGACTCTTCGACCATGCTTCGCCGCATCTGCGGCATCTTGATAGGCCACTCCAATCCATCGGCCAGAGGACTTGGACTCCGTGTGAACGGGTCAGAGATTGTGCAAGCAGCGCATGCACAAATAGTTGGAGATCGGAGAGGACAAGGCCTCGACGGAATCTCTGCGCCCTCCGTGTTGAAATCTTTTCTCAGGATTTGCTAACTCAGACCTACACGAAAACGTCCGACTCACGTATAATCGCCGCACAATTCATGCCACTTTTGGGGGATGCTCAATGCGAATTCGAAGAGTGCTCACACTGTTGCTGTGCGTTTTTGCGGTTGCAGGACTTACTGAATATCTCGGCACCGTGCCAGCGCTGAGGACCCAACTGGCGCCCACGCGCGTCTTCGGCCAGGAATTGCCGGAAGGCCGGCTGATGCGCTTTCCGGACATTTACAAAGACCAAATTGCTTTCAGTTATGCGGGTGACTTGTGGCTGGTTTCGAGCTCGGGCGGCACGGCGCGGCGAATCACGACGCATCCGGGCCTGGAGCTGTTTCCCAAGTTTTCGCCTGACGGCACGAAGATCGCCTTCACCGGACAATACGACGGCAATTCTAATGTCTACGTGATGCCCGCCTCAGGCGGCGAGCCCAAGCAACTCACCATTCATCCCGGCGGCGGCCACTTGAACGAGCGCATGGGAATCCACAATGAGGTTCTCACGTGGTTTCCCGACAGCAAGCGCATCGTCTACCTCACGCGGCGCGACACGTTCAACGACTGGTTCGGCCGGCCGTACGTAGTCGGCCTGGACGGCGGCCTGCCGGAGCAACTGCCCATCGACAAGGGCGGGCTGATGTCCTTCTCGCCCGACGGCAGCAAGATGGCTTACAACCGCATCTTTCGCAATTTTCGCACCTGGAAGCGCTACACGGGCGGCATGGCGCAGGACATCTGGATCTACGACTTCAAGAACAATCAGATCGAGCAAATGCCGCACACCGAATGGACCGACACGTTTCCGATGTGGCACGAGGACACGATCTATTTCGATTCCGATCGCGGTTCCGAGCATCGCCTGAACCTTTACAGTTACAGCCTGCGCACCCACGAGATCAAGCAGCTCACACATTTCACCGAGTTTGATGTGAACTGGCCCAGCCTCGGCCCGGACTCCATCGTGTTTGAGAACGGTGGTTACCTTTACGTTTTCGATCTGAAGACGGAGCAGGCGAACAAGATTACCGTGTATCTGCCCGGCGATGTGGACGCGGCGCGGCCGCACTGGGTGAATCCCAGCAAGCTCATCACCGATTTTGATATCGCGCCCGACGGCAAGCGCGCCGTCATGACGGCGCGCGGCGATATCTTCACGGTTCCGGCCAAGGAAGGCAGCATTCGCAACCTCACGGGGACGCCGGGCGTCCATGAGAAGTATGCGGCGTGGTCGCCCGACGGCCGCTGGATCGCCTACCTCTCGGACCGCACGGGCGAAGATGAGCTGTACATCACACCGCAAGACGGCATGGGCAAGGAGGTTCGGATCACCAGCGACGGCAAGATGTTCCGCTTCCCGCCCGTGTGGTCGCGCGACAGCAAGAAACTGCTTTTCGCCGACAAAAGCGTGCGCCTCTTCTATGTGGACATCGACGCGAAGAAGCCCGTGCTGATCGATCAGGGCCACTACGGCGATCTCACCGACTATGCTTGGTCGCCCGACAACAAGTGGGTAGCCTACGCCAAGGCGACGGAGAATCTTCGCGAGGTGGTGTATCTCTATTCGCTTGCCGATCGCAAGATCACGCCGGTGACGACGAATGCGTATGAAAGCGCGGCGCCGGTGTTCGATCCGGACGGCAAGTACCTCTACTTCTTCTCCAATCGCGACTTCAACGAAGTGCTCGGCAATTACGATATGGAGTTTGCGAATCCGAAGACCACGCGCGTTTACGTGGTGACGCTGCGCGCCGACATTCCTTCGCCCTTTCCGCCGTTGAGCGACGAAACGGAAATCAAAAAGACGGAAGAAGGCGTGGCGCCAAAGCCTGAAGCCCCGCCCGTTCCACCCAAGGAGTTGCCAAAGTCCAAAGCTGGGGCGGAGAAGAAGCCGGAGGAGAAGACCGAAGCAAAGCCGGAAGCCAAGCCGCCGGAATTCCGCATTGACCTCGATGGAATTCAGGACAGGGTTGTGGCGCTGTCCATCCCCGCCGCGAATATGCGCAACCTCTCGGCGGCAAAAGACGCCATCTATTATGTGACCGCGCCGGTCTTTGGACTTTCGGGGCCGCTCCCCGGCGAGTCGCCGGCCATTCACGTTTTCGATCTGAAGGAGCGGAAGGACCACGTCCTGGTCGATTCGGCCGATGCCTATGCACTCTCCTTCGACGGCAAGAAACTTCTCTACGCGGGCAGCGCCGAAGGCGGTGGACCGCGAACCTACGGCATCATTGACGCAAAGCCTCCCGAAGGCGCAGGGCACAAGGTCGGCGAAGGCGCGCTGAACCTTGGCTCCATGCAGATGGAGGTGAAACCGCGCGAAGAGTGGACACAAATCTTTAACGAGGTTTGGCGGCAGGAGCGCGACTACTTCTTCGAGCCTTCCATGAATGGAGTGGATTGGGAGAAGCAGCGCGACAAATACGCTCAGCTTTTGCCCTACGTAGGCGACCGCTACGATCTCACCTACATCATGGGCGAGATGATCGGCGAGCTTTCGAACTCGCACACCTACGTGGGCGGGGGCGACACTCCCGATCTCAGTCCGGTGAACGTTGGGCTGCTGGGCGCCGATTTGGCAGCCGACACGGCGAGCGGAATGTATCGCTTCAAGAAGATCTATCACGGCGAAAACTGGCTCGCCAGCCTGCGCTCGCCGCTCACCGAGCCCGGCGTGGTGGTGAAGGAAGGCGACTATCTGTTGGCCGTCAACGGCCGGCCGCTGCGTGCGCCTCAGAACCCTGAAGAATTCTTTGTGAACACGGTGAACGAGAACGTGACGCTCACGGTGAATTCCAAGCCTACCGATACCGGCGCGCGCAACGTCGTGGTGAAGCCCATCGGCGACGAACTGGGTCTGCACGAGCTCAACTGGATCGAAACCAATCGCCGCAAGGTCGAAGCCGCCACGGGCGGGCGCGTCGGGTATGTGTACTTGCCCGATATGTCTGCGAGTGGCCTGAACGAATTTGTGAAACAGTATCTCCCGCAGATTCGCAAGGAAGGGATGATCTTTGACGTGCGCTACAACGGCGGCGGATTTGTGGACCAGATTATCTTCGAGCACCTGCGGCGCACTCTGGTGGGCATGGAGTCGGCGCGGAATTTCGAGCCCGGTACCATCCCCGACAACGTCTTCTATGGCCACATGATCTGTATCACCAATCACTACGCGGCCTCGGACGGCGACTTCTTCACTTACTACTTCAAGAAGTACAATCTGGGGCCGGTCATCGGCGAGCGCACCTGGGGCGGCGTGCGCGGCATCCGGGGAGAAATTCCACTCATGGACGGCGGTTATATCACGCGGCCGGAGTTTTCACTCTACGGATTGGACAGCCAGTGGCTGATCGAAAACAAGGGCGTCGCGCCCGATATCGAGGTCGATAATCGTCCTGACCTGGTAATGCAAGGTCACGACCCACAGCTCGAGAAGGCCATTGAACTGGTGATGCAGGAAATCCAGGCTCACCCGAAGAAGCTGCCCCCGCGGCCCGCGGACTTGCCCACCTATCCGCCAGGGCCTGGGCGCTAGAAAGCGGAAGGCAGTCGGCGGAAAGCAGTAGGCCGTAAGTATTCGTCGATGGCGCTGTCGGTCCTCGCATCGATCGCGCGACGACAGCCATTCTGCCCAAAAACCACCACTCCAGTGGCTGAAATCAGCCACAAGGCAGTGGTCTCGTTTTACCCTCCGACCCGTAAGACGAAGCGCATCAACGCCTTCACCCGTCGCTCTCGCCCAGAGCTCTGTGGCATCCAAATTGCCCTCTTAGGGATTTCCGTAGTCAATCGAGTCGAAGCGAACAAAAAGGGTCACGTCGGTTTCGGAGCAAATTGTTTTCCGAGGTGAAGAATACCATGCGAGAGAACTGCCAGGGCTTTGCGGTGGTGGCCTTTCTTCTAGGCTACGTTACTTGTCCGCTCTCTGCCGGCGCGCGCGTGCGCATCGAGGCCGGCACGAAACTGCCGGTCCGGCTCGAGCGGAGTGTGGGAACCAAAGACTTTTACAAATGGCATTCGTTTGGCGAAATCCGCACCGTGCCCGGTGTGCTGGTGCAGGACATCACTGCTGCTGACGGGCAGGTGGCGCTGCAGGCGGGCACGAAGATTAGTGTCGCGGTGCTCGAATGCAAGCGCGCCGGGCACGTCGTGGGCCGCTCGCGCCTGCGCCTGGGCCTTTATTCCGTGACGACAGCGAATGACGAAGTCATTCCACTCGACGGCTATCCCACCGCGTTAAACCGTCGCCACGTGGATAGCGAGGGCACTGCGCACGGCAAGCGAGGACTTATCAAGGACGCTGGAGTGGACTTGACTTCAGTGACCACAGGCGCCGGCGCGGGATTCGTTGTGGCCGGCCCGATGGGCGCGGCGGTGGGCGCCGGTGGTGGCCTGCTGGTGGCGGCAATTTGGACCGTGGCGAGGAGAGGACCGGACCTGACGGTGCCCGCAGGCACTGTAGTGGAATTCGTGGTGGGCCGGCCCGTGTCGTTTGTCCCGACAGGCGAAGTCGTGGACGAAGGAGCCAGTCTTCGCGCCTCGCGGTGGGGACGCGGTGAAGTGATCCCGCCTTCCGCCGACCTGCTGGAACTGTCTGACCAAATCAACTCCGATCCCGACGGCGTGCTGAACCAGTTAAAGGAAATCAAGTTCAAGGAGCGCCCGAATGTTGACCGGATGTTTGCGAAATACCTGGAGGCGGTGGCGCGCTTTCAGAAAGGCGACCACAGCGAGCACACGCTCAACCTGATGCGCGAGGCCTATCACGAGGCTCAAACGTCGACGCTGCCCACAGCGGCGCGCGCGGAGATGGCTCGCAATCTGGTGATGATGATCCACACTACGGAGTCCAATTGGGAACGCGACCCGCTGCTCAACGACCCGCAAGTGCAGGCAGCCCTGGTGGAGGAACTGCGATGAAACGCGTCCCGATTTTTCTGTTGATCTGCTGCGCGCTGGCGAACGCGGCGCTCGCCCAGCAGCCCGCCCCAACTGAGGTGCCGTCGCAGCAAACCGCGACTTCCGGTGCGGCGGCGCCGGCACCTCCCCCTCCTGATCCCGCATCGCGGGACGCGACCGCGAATGCCGCGGGCGCGACAACGGACTCCGCGACCACACCGTCTACTGCGGCCGACGTGCCGCCGGCCGGCTCGGTTGCAGCGCCCTCTGTGACTGACACGCAGGGTGCCCGCGAGGTTCCGCTCGACTCCGAGCCGTTCGAAGCGCGCGTCCACCGGCGCCTTGACGAATTCAAGATGCGGCACCAGCAACGCCAGGGGCAGATGTCTTCTTATGCCGAGGCGAAGGGAAGCGACCCGGGTCTGGGACGATACGCTGACCCTCGCATCGTGCAGGTAGAGCTCGATGACGAACTCGACCGCGAGCAGACCAGCCAGGAGCTCTCCGGCGATTATGCGGAGCAGATCCACGACGTCCAGACCAAGGCGCAAGCGCTTCAGGACTTCATTGCCAAGCGGCATCAGACGCTCGATGATTTGAACAAGAAAAGTGGCGGCGCGACGAACAAGCAGGATCTTGAAGTCGCGCTCGCCAACCTCGCCCGCCAGCCGCTGTCCCCTGAAACCATGGCAGAAATGCGTGAGATCGACCGGCGGCTCTCAGAGGTCGATCGCAACTCGAAGGATCTGCCGGCCCAGTTGTCGCAGAATCAGCAGGAAGCAACAGACGCGGAGGCGGAGCTGGCTAAGCTCAGGGCGCTCGAGCAGTCTTACGAAAAGGAATCGAAGGCCTTCACGGCTGACGCGCTTTCAGCGCGCCAAAACCGGCTGCGTTTGGCGAACAAGCTTGAATACTACGTCGTGCGCGCCCAGGCAGAAGACATGCTCGAGCAGGGCCGCAAGGCGCTGGAGACAGCGCATCACATTTCCGCAAGCCCGGATGTCGAAAGCGTGCTCAACGGCCCGGTCAGCAACACCAAGTCCGACGCCGACTTGGAGCAATTGCGGGATTGCATTCGAGACTCGGGCGACGTGAAAGCGTGCCGCCAAGCCATCCATCAGGGGAGTGAGCCATGAACACCAAGCCGGAACGAGAACAGATCATTTCTTTGATCGAGGTGCTGGTGGCGATCGCGCTGGTCGCGTTGCTGCTGGCGCTCGGTTCGGTGTCTCGCGCACAGCAGCCGAGCGTCGAATTCGAGCCCGCTGCCCTGGAAAAGGTGCGCACCGAACTCTTCCTGAAATCGAGCCAGACGGCGCTTGCGGACCTGGAAAATGATCTCAATCACTTGGCCGTGTTGTCGGAAACGTGCCGGGTGGAATTTGGCGCCAAGGCTTGCGGCCTCGAGAACAAGCCCTTGGTTTCCGACAAAATCGAAGAGCGCTTTGCGTATTACGTTCGGCAGCCGGTTCAAACGCATTTCAACGGACACCACGTGAAAGTCGACCGACACAGTTGGGAGACGACGAACGCGGCCCTTTCGCGGTAAACGCCGATCCGATCGGGGTGAGGCGTTGACGAGCAGTGTCTTGTGCAGCGTGAGGAAGGACGATGGCTCGCAGCAAGCCCATCATGGTAGGCGCTTGTGTGCTCGCGGTGGGAATGGGATTGCGTTTTTTGGAGCCCGCAGCGCTCAAGGCCGCGCCACGGGAACGAGCGGAGCGGGCGAACGCGGCTCTCGCATCCGACATCACTCCCACGCGTGCAACGACTGCCGCGCCGCGGTCTCGGCACAGTTCGAGATTAAATGAGATTCAGGTCCCGCCGCCTCCACCACCTCCTCCGGCCGCGGCAAAGTCGCCAGTCCTTGGATATCGGAGGAATCGAAGCCGGAAGCGAGCGGCAACGAATCGTCATCGCATCCCGACCGCAGGTACGGAGGTAGTCACCAATAGACCGTTGCTGGTGGCATACAAGCCCGTGCCGACAGCAATCGCGCAACCCGCACGGGCCGAGTCCAACTCACAGAGCAGCAGCGCATCTGACCCCGAGGCCGTGCGCATCCGGGACGAGCTGAAGCGGCTGCGGGACGACGCCGAGGCGCGCCGCGCGTTTTACGATGACCTGCGCCGCACGGTGGAGCGAGTCCGCAGCGGAGAGCTACATGAGGGCTCGCGGAAATCCGGTCCCACGGGAATAGAACCGCGCCGACCGTCCGCACAGCCAGCGCAGGCCCAGGATCCTGACGGCAAAACTTTTTCCGTGCGGCCCGCAACGCATCCGGAGGACATCCAGCCGGCCGAACCTGATGAGCCGGAGGCGCCGCAAGCGCAGTGGAGTCCGAGTTCCGGCAGCATCGACCGCACTGCGTACCAGCGCGTGGTGCGCTGGGCGAAAGCCAACGGCACGCCTGTGCAGTTGGCGCTGGCCGTGGCGTGGATGGAATCTCACTTGAACGAGAACGCGCCGCGCGGCGGCTCCGGGGAAGTGGGAATGTTCCAAATCATGCCGGCGCGGTGCGTCACCGAGGGCTGGCCCGCGGGGCGACTGAGCGAGCCAGAATTCAACGCCTGGATGGGAACGATGCTCTTGACGCGATACTACCAGGAAGAGGGAAGTGTGGCGCGTGCCGCGGCGAAATATGTCGCGGGACCAGGTGTTTTCAACAAGACCTATTCCAAGGACGTGTGGGACTACATCAACTGGTACGCGAGCACCGTCGAAAGCTATGCAAACTATTTCTCCCGCTTCCAGACTTGAAGATTGGGCAGACGCTATCATCCTGCACGAGCCGGCCGATCGCGATGGAGGCAGCGCGCCCGAGTTTGCGCTCCTCGATCTCAGAGGGCCGAATCCTGTTGCGTTTTTATTCGCCTGCGTTTGGCTGAGCGCCCTCGTATTCCTCGGCACAATTCTGAGTCATCCTCAGCGCCCGTTGTCACCCGAGCGGGCCACGACGATCACTGAAATCACTCTGCCGCCGGAGCCTCTCGATCTGGCGGAAAACTCTCCGGGGCCTTCGTCCCCTGAGGTCAAGCCGTCTGAGCCACAACCCGATGCGCCTGCCCCGCCCACTTCCAAACCGCTTCCGGATTTGCCGACGCCTCAGCCCATCGCGGTCTCGAAGCCTCCGGCAACTGTGCCTTCGGTCCCCGCGCCGACAATTGAACCAAACATTTCGTCACCCGCTGCGCCGCCTACATTGCAGCCCGAGAAAGCGAGCACGCCAACGCTGGCCATCGCGGCAGCCGCACCGAAGCCAAAACCGGAAATCGCCTCGCTTCCAACTGATCGCGTGCCCTCTCGGTCGCTCAAGCTGTTTCCGGCATCACCGGCGCCAACACTGCCTGCGCGCGCCGCTGTTGCTGAGACCCGAAACGCGGTCCCCGAGGCGCTTGGCACGCTGCCTCTCAACAGTCTCCTTCGGGATCAAGCCTTTCTCGCTACGCAGCTTGCGTCACTGCCTTCGGAACAGCGGCTCGCTTTGCCACAAGTTTGGATTCGCGTTAATGCGGAGTGGTTCGCGGCTCTGGCGCAAACACACGAGCGGCTTTACTTTTCTCTGACCACGCCGGGCGCGGAGAGCGAAGTGCTCGCCTACTTGCCCGCAACAAATCACTTTGTTCTCGAGCGGCCGCAGCGGCCGCTTTGGCAGGTTCGCGACGGGGAGCAGGTGCCCGCACTCGCGGCGCTGCGCATCGCAGCGGCTCGCCAACTCGGCGCCCCGGCGTCTCTCGTGGGCATTTATACCTGGCATCCACCGGTGCTCGAGAGCGCGCTACGTATGTTCGTGTTCGAGCAAATGCGGCAGTTGGAGGTGCGCTTGGGCCCGCAGGATGTGGTGACGGTGCGCCTCGCTTCCGGGCCCGGCGGTTGCGTGATGAATCTCGAGCCGATTCGGGATGACAGTTTACGCTGAAGGCTCCCACCCGCAGGGCCTAAACTACGAGTAGCGAAGCCAGCGGAAGATTTCGACAACCGACGGGCGCTTGCCGTACATCAGAATTCCGACCCGATAAACTCGCGACGAGAAATAGATCACTCCCAGCGTGGTCACCGCGAGAATGAAGATGGACAGGGCGATCTGCCAGAACGGAGGAGTCTGCGCGGCCATCCGCATTACCATCAGGATCGGACTGAAGAATGGAATTTCCGTGAGCACGAACGACAATGTGGAACTGGGATCGCGCAAGACGGCCTGGTACATGATGAACCCAAAAACCAGCGGCAAAGTGACCACCAGTTGCAACTGCTGAGCGTCCTGCTCGTTGGAACAGGCGGCGCCCACCGCAGCGTACAGGGAGGCATAGAGAAAATAGCCCAACACAAAATAGACGGCCAGGTAAATGAGCAGCGATACAGGAACATGGACGCTGGGAAATGATGCGCCGGGCCTCACGGAGGCGGCGATGGCGCCGCCGCGAGCGGCTATCAACAGGCCTGTCGCGATCCAGATGAGATACTGTGTGAACCCCACGCCCGCGACCCCGATGATCTTGCCGAGCAGGAGCTGGAACGGCCGGACGGCGGAGACCAGAACCTCGACGATGCGCGTGGTCTTTTCCTCCAACACCGAGCGCATGGTGAAAACGCCGTACATGATCAACGTCATGTAAAGCAGCATGGCCAGGATCAGGCCGGTGACAAACGTCTGCCCCTTGTCCTCCGCCTCACCCTGCTGGGTGACCTTGATGACTTTCAGGTCGATGCCTTTCATCACTTCGGCCACGTTGTCGAGGCGAAATCCCTTGTCACTCAAACGCCGGGCGATGACCGCGTGGTTGACGGCGCTTTCCACGGGCCCGTAGAGCATGAAGTCGCTGGCATTCTTGGTGTGGAACTCTACTGACGCGAAGTCCTTGGAGATCACGAGATAACCATCCAGTTGTCCGCCGTTCACCCGGGCGTGCAATTCCTCGCGCACGCTTGACCCCGACTGGGGCCGATCCAACGTCTTGGTAATCTCGAACCTCGGTTTGCCGTTGTCCAGTTTCTCGCGCGCCAAGTTCTCGCCGACCGGCGTGCCGAGACCGCCGGCGTCATCCACGATGGCCAACTTCAGCGTGTGGTCGGTCTGGCGCGTCGCCACGACGATGGAGATCACCATAATGCCGGCGAAGAGCACAGGCACCCCGAAGGTGGCAAACACAAAGCCCTTGGTCTTGACGCGTGTGATGTACTCGCGCTTGATCACCAGCCAAATCTTACGCATTGGCGCCTCCCACCTTCTCAATGAAAATGTCGTTCAGCGGAGGCTCGACGAGTTCGAAGCGGGTGATGCGCACGCCCTGCTGGATAGCCGCCTTAAGTATTTCCTGCGGGTCGGCGGCGGGACGCAGCTTGGCCTCCACCACCTCTCCATAATGGTTCACTTTCTCGATGAGAGGTGACTGGTTCAGGAACTCGCCGTTGCCGGAGCATTCGATGCGCAGCGTGTTCTTGCCGTAGGATTTCTTGATTTCGCGCAGGTCGCCGTTCAGCACGTTGCAGCCCTTGTTGATGAGGCAAATCGAGTCGCACATCATTTCCACCTGCTCCATGCGGTGGGTGGAAAGAATGATGGTGGCGCCCTGGGCGCGCAACTCCAGCATGATGTCCTTCACCAGGATGGCGTTGACCGGATCGAGTCCGGCGAAAGGCTCGTCCAGGATCAGCAAGGGCGGTCGATGAATCACGCAGGCGATGAACTGCACCTTCTGCTGCATGCCCTTGGAAAGGTCGATCACCTTTTTCTTCGCCCAGGCGCTGAGTTCGAAGCGCTCCAGCCACTCATCGGCGCGACGCTCGGCCTCGGCTTCCGGCACTCCTTTGAGGGCGGCCAGGAAGACAAGGATCTTGCGGACTTCCATGCGCGGATAAAGGCCGCGCTCTTCGGGGAGATATCCGATCAGGTCCTGAACCTGCTCGGTAAGCGGCTGGCCGAGCACTCGAATTGAGCCCGCGTCCGGCATCAGAATGCGCATCACCATGCGCAGGGTCGTCGTTTTGCCCGCGCCGTTCGGTCCCAGCAATCCAAACACCGCGCCTTGCTTGATCGCGAGGCTCAGGTCGTTGACGGCAACAAGCGAATCAAATTTCTTGGTGACGCCTTCGATCACTACTGCATCCGTGCGCTCTTCGTTCATATACCCAACCAAGGTTTTCGCTCCCACCCTCTAATCACATGCGGGTGGCGCGGGGAATCGTTCACGTACCCGTGATAGTGCGCGTTGAATCGCTGAAGTCTTTGTAGCATCAAATCTGACTGCATGGCAACAGGGAAGTAGGGACACATGGAAGTGGCGACCGAGGGACTTTTCCGCCCGTCTCCGGCGCGCGATACCATGCATGTCATCGCCGTGAGGAAAAATCTTGTACGGAGTTTCCGCCTTCGAGTAAGATAGCGATTTGCCCGCCATGCAACAATCCCAGGAAAGGCGAAGAAGATGCGCAATGTTGTGATTATCGGCTCGGGCTGTGCCGGACTGACCGCGGCGATCTATGCGGCTCGCGCCAATCTGAGGCCGCTGGTGATTCGCGGCCGCGAAGCCGGTGGCCAGTTGACCCTGACGACGCTCGTCGAAAATTATCCCGGATTTCCCAAGGGCGTGCAGGGTCCGGAGCTGGTCGAGATGATGGAACGGCAGGCGACGGAGTTCGGGGCAGAATATCTGGAAGGCGACGTGACCCGCGTCGACCTCTCGCGCCGGCCCTTTACGCTCCAGGTGGACAAAGAGCAGATTGAGACTCGCACGTTGATCGTTGCCTGTGGAGCTTCAGCCAAAATGTTAGGGCTCGAATCCGAACGCAAGCTCCTGGGGCACGGCGTTTCCACCTGCGCCACCTGCGACGGCTACTTCTATCGCGGCAAGCCGGTGGTGGTGGTCGGCGGCGGCGATACGGCGGCGGAGGAAGCGCTCTTTCTGACGCGCTACGCCACCGAGGTGGTGCTGATCCATCGGCGCGACCAACTGCGGGCGTCGAAGATCATGCAAGACCGGATTTTCCGCAACGAAAAAATCAAGCCGGTCTGGAATTCGGTCGTCACCGAGGTTTTGGACGTCGCCAAGGGTGAAGTGACGGGCGTTCAACTCAAAGACGTGGTGAGTGGCAAGGAGACCGTGAAGCCCACCCACGGAGTGTTCATCGGAATCGGCCACTCGCCCAACACCGCGCTGTTCCGAGGCCAGCTCGAAATGAACGAAAACGGATATCTCAAAACTCACGACGGCACGAAGACGAACGTCCCCGGCGTCTTCGCCGCAGGAGACGTGCAGGACCACATCTACCGGCAGGCGGTGACGGCCGCCGGGAGTGGGTGCATGGCTGCGATCGATGCCGAAAGATTTCTGGAAGCCGAAGAATGAAGGCAATCATCAAGTATGAATTATGAAGTATGAATTATGAATTACAAACCGCATTGGTAACGGTCGTTGGTCATGCTCAAGGAAAAAACTAATCTGAGCGGTTACTGTTCATCATTCATAATTCATAATTTGTAATTTTGAATTATTATGCTTCGTTCCTTACTTCTTTACCTCTCCGAGCGCGAAAACCTCAAGCACCTCATCCTTAAAAGCTCACTCGGCAGCCGCATGGCCCGGCGGTTCATTGCCGGCGAGGATCTTGAGGGCGCGGTTCGTGCGGTTCGTCAGTTGAATGCCGAGGGCTTTGACGTCACCCTCGATCACCTGGGAGAAAGCGTTCATGACGCCGCGGAGGCCGAGGCAGCGTGCCAGGTGTATCTTGCCATCCTCGACCGGATCCGCGCCGAGGGCTTGCGATCACACATCTCGGTCAAGCTCACACAGCTCGGCTTGGACATCGACGAGGATTTGGCGGTGCGGCTGACGAGGGCGCTCGCTGACCGGGCTCAAGAGCCTCACAACTTTGTGCGCATTGACATGGAGAGCTCCGCCCACGTCGACGCGACTCTGCGCATTTTTCAACAAGTCAACGCGCCCCGCGAAGTCTTGGGGATGGTTATTCAATCTTATCTCTACCGCGCCGAAAAGGATGTCGAGGAACTACTGAAGAGCGGAACCCGAATCCGTCTGGTGAAGGGCGCCTACAAGGAGCCGCGCGAGCTGGCGTTTCCTCACAAGTCGGACGTGGACCTCAACTTTGTCAAGCTGACGGAAAAGCTGCTGGCGAGTGGAGTTTACCACGCCATCGCGACCCACGATTCGCACCTTGTCGCCGCCACGCGGGCCTATGCCCAAGCCCACCGCATATCGCCGGACAGATACGAGTTTCAAATGCTCTACGGTATCCGACGCCAGTTGCAGCGTGACTTGCGGCAGCAGGGTTATCGCGTCCGTGTTTACGTCCCCTACGGAGGCGAATGGTACGCTTACTTCATGCGCCGTCTGGCCGAGCGGCCCGCCAATGTGCTGTTCTTGTTGCGGAACCTACTCCGAGCTTGACCCAATCGACGAGCACCGACAACCAAGGACCAAGACAAAGGACCAAGGGCAAAGAGCTATCTGATCTTTTCGCACACCGCGAATCCGTCCCGTAATGGGATGATGGTGGTAAATAGATTTCGCGATCCGTAGATGAGTCGATTGAATTTCTGAACGGCGCGAGTGTCGGCGTCCTGGCTCGCGGCATTCTGCGCGACTTTTCCGGACCACAAGACGTTGTCGGTAACGAAAAGCCCTCCCACGCGCAGTCGCGGCACGCCGCAGCGCAGAACTTCCGGGTATTGCGTTTTCGACACGTCATTAAAAATCAGGTCAAATTGCCCTCGGGTGGAATCCAGCATCTCCAGCGCGTCGCCCAAGAGAATCCGAACACGACCGAGCAGGCCCGCGCGGCGCAAATATGCTTCCGCCCGGCGTGCGTTCTGAGGGTCGCTGTCTGTGTAGAAGACGGTCCCGCGCGGGCCGACGGCGCGGGCCAGCCACGACGTCGAATAACCGATGGCCGAGCCTAATTCAAATACCCTCCGGGCGCGAATCAGCCGGGCCAACTGATAGAGCAAGCGGCCACACGCCGGGCCGACGATCGGGACGTCATAACGTTCGGCGTAGAGTTCCATGTCGCGCAACACCGTATGGCGCGCCGGAAGAAGCAAATTCAGATATTTCTCAATGTCCGGTTGAAGGATTGCATTCATGGGATTCCCCTTCGGAGGCCACGATTTCCGCAGTCTCGCTTTTCTTCAGACCGGCCTCCCCTGGTCACCGACGGAGCCCAGCCGCACGCTGCGAGGACAACATTACTCCACTTGCTTTCGATGCTCGTCACTTGCCACTGGTCACTTGTCACTGTGGTTCGGCTTCCTCTATACTTCGACAGTCGTCCAAGAAGAGAATCGGGTAGGCTTTCAGGCCGCATGACTCCGGCCAATCCCGCTGAGCGGGAGCGCCGGTTGCGAAGGAGATGCGATGAGGAAGATCGAAAATCAAACGCTGGTGAAGGAAACATTGATTCTGGAAGAGGTTTTCTTCGTCAACTGCGTGGTGCGGGAGTGCGCTTTGTTCTATTCCGGCGGCGACTTTGACTGGATCAACACGCGATTCGAAAACTGCCAGTTGCTGTTTCGCGATGCGGCCAAGAGGACCATGGCGCTGGTCCAGCAGTTCGGAATGCTGAAGCAGGGAGGCGAACAACCTACGGTCGGCGGCACGTCATCCACGCGCGTCCAGTAGCAGCCAGGTGGCCAGGTCCGGCGAGCCGAAAAGATTCATCGTAGCCGGCCACCGTGCGAGAGAGGGCTGCGCGGCCATTTGGGGATCCGGATCGCGATCTTGGCGCCACGTCCTCCTGGAATCCGCTCGCCGAACCGTGTAAGATAACAACAAGAACTCAAACCGAAGGAGAATATGATGTTCTTGCGTTACTCGCTGCGAACCGCGACAGTGTTGCTACTTTGTCTGGCCATCGGCCTGCCGGCGAGAGGACAGACGACCGTCAAGGCTCCCGGCAGCGGCAAAGCAATTGCCTTGGTCGCGGCAAGCGTTGCGATCTTCGTCGTGGTTGTCTATAGCGTTTTCCACAAGCACAAGGGCCAAACGGGGAACCAACCTTCTTTCGTGGGCTGTACGGAAGTGACCGATCACGGCTTGGTATTCACGGATGAGAAAGACGGCCAGGATTACGTAATACTCTCGGGGATTGCCGTGAAGGCCGGCGAGCGCGTAGAGGTATTGGCAACGAAGGACGAAGACGACGCCGGGCGGCTGGCGCTCCACGTGGGGAAACTGGTGAAAGATTATGGGCCGTGCAAGACGGCCGCCACGCCTGCCGTTCCGGCTCAGCCCCATTAGTCTATATCTATATTTAGAATCCTCGTTATAATAAGACCTCACATTGGTTTGCACAATTCAGGTTCATCATCCCAGCAGTCGTCAGCGGCAGTTTTGGAAAAGTCGAGTGGCATTGACATCAAAGTGACATTCTGGTGACAAAAGCGAAGTAGCGCCGCGGTACGCTAACCACTCGAGTGTCCATCTGATTGGGCTCGTCGCCTGTCTTGCTTGATTCCCGCTGCGCTCGCGCTTATGCTTGATTCTTCGGGCGACGCGGGCGACACAGACTCGAATCGGCGAATTGCCAGGTGAGGCGGAAGATAGAAACCGGAAAATGGAAACTGGCCATTGCTTTCCTCTCCAGTTTCCAATTTCAATTTTCCAGTTTCCGTTTTTCAATCGCACAATCGCCCGATCACTCAATCGCTCTATGACCGGGAGGCTAAGGTGGTGAATCGTCGAGCCGTGGTGACGGGAATCGGCGCCGTAAGCCCGAATGGTGTGGGCCGGGAACAGTTTTGGTCCGCCACGTGGCAGGGCAAGAGCGGCATTCGGCGGATCAAGTCTTTTGATCCCGCATCGCTTCCGGTTCATATTGCGGGCGAGATTCCGGATTTCGAACCCGGGCGCTATATTAGCGAGAAGGACGCCAGCCACGTGGGCCGCGTGGTGCCATTGGCGGTGGCCGCCGCCAAAGAGGCCGTGAAGGATGCGGGGCTCGACCCCGCGCGGATGTCGCTCGAAGAGCGGCGCCGCATCGCCGTGCTGCTCGGTTCGGGTGGCGGCGGACTGGAATTCATCGAGCGCCAGCTCACGCTTTATTACTCCGGGCACTTCAGAAACTGTAGCATCTACGTCATTCCTTCCGCGACCATCGGTACGCTGGCCAGCGAAGTCTCCATGCATTTTGGGTTTCGAGGATTCAGTCACGTCATCTCCACAGGTTGCACGTCGTCCACGGATGCGCTGGGCTACGCCTTGCAGAATATTCGTTGTGGCGTGGCAGACGTGGTCGTTTGCGGTGGCGCTGACGCTCCCATTTCTCCGCTGGTCATGAAGGGTTTCACCATGTTGCGCATCATGACCTCCTCCTGGAACCACGAACCCGAACGTGCTTCGCGGCCGTTTTCCGGCGACCGGGATGGCTTCGTTCTGGGCGAGGGCGCCTGGATGTTCGTGCTTGAAGAATACGAGCACGCACTGGCCCGCGGCGCGCACATCTACGGCGAGATTGCAGGCTACGCTTCCACTTGTGAGGCATTTCACCGCGTGCGGCTGGATGACAATGGCGAGGAACCAGCCCGCGCCATGACCATGGCTATGGGCCAGGCGGGCATCGGCCCAGCCCAGGTGGACTACGTGAACCTGCACGGCACCTCCACCGTTCTCAACGATCGCATCGAAACCCGCGCGCTCAAGCTCACCCTTGGCGACCGCGCCTACCAAGTGCCGTCTTCGGCACTGAAGTCCATCATCGGGCATCCGCAGGGGGCATGCGGAGCTGCCGGTGTCGCTGCGACGCTGCTCGCCATGCGGGATGATCGCTTGCCGCCGACGCTGAACGTCGATGTTCCTGATCCCGAGTGCGACCTCGACTACATTCCTCACCTCAGCCGCGAAGGAGAGATTGAACACGCCATCTGCAACTGCATTGCGTTTGGCTCCAAGAATTCCGCTGTGGTCGTTTCGCGAGTGGCCCAGAACTAGAACCGATGCGGCGCGTCACCTCTGTCGAACTACTGGATGAGGATCTGGGCGCTCCCGAGGAAATCCGGAGCAGCCTGGATGATCTCTGGCGCATCAATCGTTTCCTGGGCGGAGTCACAAGCAGCCTGCGCTTGCTGGACCACTTCTTCTCGCGGACGGGACCGCATCCCGTACGCATTCTCGACGTGGGCACGGGCGACGCGCGGTTAGCGGCCCGGCTCAAGGAGGAATTGCGGCGGCGCAATATTCCTGTCAAATTCTTTGTGCTGGACGGGCACTTCAGCCACCTGGCCAGCGGGCGGCCGCAAGCGTTTGGACTCTTCCCCGGGGTGGCCGATGTTTTTGCGCTCCCATTTGCCGAACGCAGCTTTGACATCGTAGTTTGCAATTTATTTCTGCACCATTTTTCGGGTGAGCATGCTAGGCGCCTTCTGATTGATCTGGCGGCGCTGGCGCGTGAAGCGGTCTTGATCAATGATCTCGAGCGGCACTTGTTGCCCTATCTCTTCATTCGAGTGGCCATTCCGTTCACGCGAAGTCGGATCACGCGTAACGACGCCCCAGCCAGCGTCCGCCAAGCGTACACGCGCGACGAACTCGCGGAGCTGGCGGCGAGCGCCGGTTTTCAAAACTTTGAGGCCTTGCGTATTCCTCCTTTTCGCCTGGGATTGACCATATGGAAATGATCCGTGGCACGGGCGTCCCGCCCGTGAAGAGTCATGGGCAAGACGCCCATGCCACGTCGCTTTTTGATCTCGGAATCATCGGTGGCGGGCCGGCGGGCACGGCAGCGGCGCTCGAAGCGCGGCGCCACGGCCTGCACGTTGCGCTCTGGGAGCGCGACCGATTTCCCCGCGACAAGGTCTGCGGTGAATTCCTGTCCCCGGAATCGATTCCCATTTTGCAGGAGGAGATTCCTCTCGCGATAGCACGCGCCGCCGTCATTCGACGCTCTGAGTTTATCGCCACGAATGGGCACGTTCTTTCCTTCGAGTTTCCCAGCCCCGGCCGCGGGCTCTCGCGCCGCGTGCTGGATGCGGCTCTTTGGAAGGCGGCAGGCGCGGCGGGCGCCGTGACACGGGAATGCGATGCCGTTCGGCGGGTCGGCGGGCTTGAAGCGGCTGCAAATCAGAGCGCGGAATGGGAAATCGAGTCGGAGACCGGATCGATTGCCCGCGCGCGCGTTCTGGTCTTGGCTTGCGGACGCTGGTGGGCGGTGGATGGTATTCCTTCTCCGGCGCGGGAAAAAAGAGATGAAGCCGCAGGTCCGTGGATGGGCGCAAAGGCTCACTTCTCGGGCGTCGCGCCGCGCGACGCGGTCGAGATGTACTATTTCCGCGGTGGCTACTGCGGCTTGGCGCCGGTGGAGGATGGAATGTACAACGCGTGCTTCCTGGTTCATCGAAGCGTGGTGCGCCACGGGCACGCGCGAACCATCGACGACTTTGCCCGGTGGCTTGGTGATGTCGCGCGCCACCCGGTTCTCCAGGCACGGTTGCGAGGCGCTACGCAGGTCACGAGTACGGTCTCGACCGCACCGATTCGCCCGGCCCGAAGGCGCGCGGCGCACGAGCGCACACTGATCGCCGGCGACGCAGCGGGATTTCTCGACCCGTTCACGGGCGACGGCATCTCGATCGCGCTCCATAGCGGGCGGCTGGCCGCAGCCGAACTGGCGAAGGCATGGTCGAATGCGAATGTGGATTTCGCGCCGGCCGCCGCAAGCTACGCAAGGCAAATGAACCGCGCGGTGCGCCGCAGTTATCTCGTGGCTGGACTGCTGCGCGGTTTGGTTTGCGCTCCGGCCCTGGTGCAATCCTCCGCCGCTGCGGCGCTCCGATGGTTCGGAACGCGGCTGCTCGCCGAAACTCGCTGGCGTGAATCTGTGTAGCTCCGAATTGACTGATTTGGCGATTGAGTGACTGCAAAAAGAAGCAGAAATCAGAAACTGGAAAATGGAAACTTGCACTGCATTTTCTCCTCCAGTTTCCAATTTCAAATTTCCCGTTTCCCCTTCCGACCGCTCAATCATCGAATCGCCGCATTCAGCGGAATCTTCGGCAACGGAATGTGCGCGCTGCCGCCTTGTGGATCGGAATTGAGGTGATCCCGCCAAGGCTGGAGTTGTCCGCGCAAGTTTTCCAGATCGATTCCTTCAACTACGTTCTCAAATTCGTACAACTTCCTCAAACCCTTTTCCAAGAGCGAGCGAAAACCCTCGATGTTGCCACGAGAGTGATGATGAAATGCAGCGGCGACTTGAATTAGCCCGTGAAGAAGAATCTTCTCTCGCCCCTTGGTTTTCAACCACACCTCTTCGAGGGCTTCGTGAGCCTCAAAGAATTTTTGCGAATTGAACAACCGAACGCCTTCGGCGACTTTGGCGTCCACGCTAAAGCCTCCGCTTGTGGGTACTAACTTCCGACTGCTGTTTCAGTGTCAGGGCAGTGCCTGGAGGGTTGCATTGGCAAGAAACGGATCGTCAAATTCGGTTCGATCGCCTGGCTTCTTCCCGTAGACGGGCTGCAAGCGAGCCGTAAGCGGCTTATGCCATTTCACGGCGAGTTCCGCTATGTCGCCGATGATCCGCGCAATCTGTTCCTCCGATACGTCGCCCGGAAGAGGCACCGTGTCGAGCCCGGTTCCGCAGATCGAGGAATAGGCAAGGAGCGCGTCAATGCCATACGCGCCCTCACTCCAGCGCCGGGCCAGCAGATTGTCTTCGAGGACGGGCAGCATCAGCCCCGAGTAGCCAATCTGCTTGACCGGCACTGAGCGTACGGCCTGAGTGATGACCGCTGCGGCCGTCAAAGTCCCGCTCGACCCGAATTTCGCGCCTATGAATTTCTCAATCGCCGCGCCGATCGAGACGTCGCCGAGCGGGGCGGGCGTCGGATCCAGGCCCATATATGTCCATCCGGTTTGCTCCTCAACCTGCCGAGCCAACGCTTCTGCCGCACGCGCGTGCTCACTGAGGGCTTTGGCAAGCTGCTCTGCGGCAGCCTTCGGATCATGGCCGGCCGCGGTGAATACAGCCTCGACGATGTTTGCCGATTCGAGCCCAACGGAAAAACAATGTCCCGCGCCGGTGTGATACGATCCCGGGTAAAAGGGCGCGTACGGCGCCAGCATCGCCGTGGCGGCAAAATTGAAATTGCCCTGACTGCGCGGGCTGTGCTCCTCAACGTACTTTACAAGCCTGGCCGCGGCGCGAACACTGTTCCAATGAACGCCGTCTTCGCCCGCCACATGCAGGCTGGCCTCGAGCGTTTTTGTCGTGGAGAGAATGTCCCCAAGAAGCTCCACCGGACCAGTGTCATCGTTGTCGCGAAGCATCGCCGGGCCTATGTTCGCATCGAAGTTCTCCTTCGCGGCCAGCGCATCATAGGCGCGGAAGAAATCCAGGGCTTCCTGTTTGCTTAATCCGTGAATGTATTCTGGAAAAGGTTGGGTTGTTATGCGAACCGACTCGACCTCGTAGCCGCCTCGCTCGAAGACGGCCTTGGCTTCGCGCAGTGTCTTCAGAGTCTCACGAATCTGCGCCTCATACCGGGACCGATCGAGACGGATAAACGCGGTGATGGCCCGGACCTTCGGACGCGGTGACGTTTCGGCAGCGCTCGCGCCCTGGCACATGGCCACCACAAGCCATGCGCCTGCAATCAAACATCCGAGCTTGAGAATGGGGAATGGAGACGCAGAACGAATTGGCGCAAGCGGTCTCGGCGGCAACCGACCGAATCCCGGATTCCGACTCCTGACTCCTGGCTCCTGACTTCTGTCTCTAATAAATTTCGAACCTCTCCTGGTGCACGTTGGAGTCGCTCTTGACGATGACGTCCTTGCGGGTGATGGATTCCAGTTCCGAGAGCACGATACCTTCGCGCGATTTCAGCGCCTTGGCGACGTCCGGGTGGACGCGCAAGGTGAGCGTATTGCTTTCGTGCTCGGCCGCCATCTTGCGAGCTTCGGCCAGGATTTCATAGCAGACGGTAGTGACGGACTTGATCCACCCAGAGCCGGAGCAATAGACGCAGGGCTCACACAGCGTTCGTTCCAGAGACTGCTTGACGCGCTTGCGAGTGATCGCGACTAAACCGAAATCATTGAACGACAGGATTTTGGTCGGCGCGCGGTCGAAGCGCAACGCCTCCTCCAGTGCCTGGACCACTTTGTTGCGGTTGCGCCGCTCGTCCATGTCGATGAAGTCGATCACGATAATCCCGCCCAGGTCGCGCAATCGAATCTGGCGCACAATCTCCTTCACCGCATCGATGTTGGTCTTGACGATGGTGTCTTCCAGCCGGTTGGTCTTGCCGACGTATTTCCCCGTATTCACGTCAATCGCCACCAGGGCTTCGGTCTGATTGATGACGATGTATCCGCCCGACTTCAGCCACACCTTAGATTTGAGCGCCTTGTCGATTTCCGCCTGGACGCCCAGCTCTTCGAAGATCGGAGTGTCTTTGGTGTAGAGCTTGACGTGGCCCACGAGCGAAGGCTGGCATCGGTTCACAAACTCCACGGCGCGCTCGTACTCGATCTCACTGTCCACGCGCACGCACTTGAAGTCATGGGAGAGGATGTCACGCAAAATGCGCTGCATCAAATCGAGGTCGCGATGGAGCAGCGCCGGAGCTTTAGTCCTTTCCGCATCGGCTCGAATATCGCTCCAAAGCGTACTGAGGAACTTCATATCGGCCTTCAGTTCTTCTTCGGGGCGGCCGGCGCCTGCTGTGCGCACGATGAATCCGCCGGTCACCGAGCCTCGGTGGTCCTGAATAATGTTTTTCAGGCGCAAGCGTTCGTCTTCCGACGCGATTTTGCGCGAAACGCCGATGTGGTCAACGGTGGGCATGTAGACGAGGTAGCGTCCGGGCAGCGCGATGTGTGAGGTGATGCGCGCGCCTTTGCGGCCCAAAGGTTCTTTGGCGATCTGAACCAGAATTTCCTGGCCTTCCTTGAGCACCTCCGCGATCTGCACGGGCTGGTTGTTTCCAGCGCGGGGTGGTTCGCGCCGCGGGCTTTGTCCTGGGGGACCAGAGTCACGGCTGCCCCGGCTGAAGCGGCCTCGCTTGCGCGGAGCAAAGCGTGGCCGCTGATGCGGCTCGCGCAAGGTATATTCCCGAACGGGCGGTGTGGAAGTCTGGTCGTCGGGCGGCGCTTCAGGTGTCGTCGCGCCCGGCTCGGTGGGCTCGGATCCGGCCGGGGTGCTGGCCTCTGGCGCCGCCGCCTCCGGCTCAGAGGCGCCTTCCGGCTCTGTCGTCTCGAGGGCAGGTTGCGCGATTACCGGCCCCTTTGCTTCCATTCCGTGCGCCGGGTCCAAAACGGGGGCCTCGGCGGACATGGGTGCTACCGAAGAGGGAGTTTCGGGCGGCCTACCCAAGACTGTTGAAACCAAGCGATCCCACAGTGGCCGTGGCTTGCTCTCGGTTTGCGGCTGGGTCATTGGAGAATCACCGATATCCACGGCAGGCGTCCCGAATTCCGCGGATGGAGGCGGACTAATTTCCTCCGATGCTGCGCTTTTGGATTCAGATGGGGATGCAGCCGTGGCGCCACCCTCGGCAGTGGCAGTTGCCGGGCTCCCGATTTCATCGGGATGAGTTCCGCTCGGCTCCACTTCTTCGACCGCTGCGGTGTCCGAAGCTTCAGCCGATGCCAACGGTTGCAACCGTTGATCCGAAACCGGCTCGGCGCTCTCATTGACCGGTGGGGCTTCGCTTTCAAGGTGCGACGGCCCAACCGGCGGAGCCAGGGGCGAACTCGGCAACTGGGGTTCCGATTCAACCGTCAACTTGACCTCGGTGTCGACCGGAACCGGCTCGGGCTGAAGAGCTTCATCCCGCCCTGGCGGGATTGGCGCCTGATCCTCGGCCGGTCCCGCCAAGCGGGACGGCGCGGATTGGTCGGCTGCCTGAGTAGAAATCTGTTTATGTTTGGCCAGAGACTCGCCCGGCAGAACCTCAAACGTGTGGGTCGGGCTTGGTTCTGGTATTGAGTGGCGTTCTGCTGGCCGGTCACGAAATTCGGGCTTGGGACCAAACTTCCGATCGTCGAATTGGCGTCCATGCCGGCGCCGACGCCTTCCGCGCGGCTCGCCTCGCCGGAAATCCTGATGTCGCCCTTGCGGTCTTTCATAAGGGTGAGCAATCGGAGGCGCAGAGGGAGGGATGGCAGTCGCGCTTGATTCCGGAGCCGCCGGTGAGGGAGCAGCAACCGGGACAGGTTGGGCCACCGTGGGTTGCTGCTCAACGCCATCGACGATTATGCCAGCGGGGGCGGGCAAGGAGGCCGCCTCCGGCGGAGGCGTCTCAGCCGTCGTTTGGTGGGTCCCGCCAAGTGGGGCTGTTTCCGCGCCGGCTGCTCCCGCGCCTGAGGGCGAAGCACTTTCCGTGTAGCGCGTCACCCGAGCTTCGGCTTCCGCCACAATCTTGTCATATTCCTCCGCGTCCTCGAAGAAGTCGGAGACATACAGGAACGCGTCCCTCTCCAGTCCGATATCCACAAACGCCGACTGCATGCCTGGCAAAACACGGCTGACTCGGCCCTTATAGATTCCGCCCACCAGTCCCGCGTGGGTGTCGCGCTCGTAATACACTTCGACCAGTTGGTCGTCTTCCAACACGGCCACCTTCGTCTCGTGGGGAGACGAAGAAATAACCAACTCTTTTGACATGGAAACTCCTTTCCACAGGAAATGTTGCGAGGATCAATCCCGCCTAGGACGGGAGATCGACTCGCTGATTTCCTGGCCGGCCGGGTGCTGACTGCGCTCAACCCTGTCGCCGGTTAATTAGATCCTTTCAAAACATTCTCGGGGCATCAGGCGATTGGAAACTGGAAACTTGAAATTGGAAACTGACGCGGAAATTCTACGGCCAGTTTCTATTTTCCAGTTTCTAGTTTCTACGCTTTGCCCAATCACTCAATCGCCAAACCACCCAATCACTCAATGACTTCCAATCGCCCCCAAAACTTTGCCAAATTCCCGCCAGGGCAAGACGGCTCCAGTCAGTTCACCAGCCGTCGCCGTTTTACACTCATGACCAAGCCCAAGCCGAGGAAAGTAGATAAGACCGAGGACCCTCCCTGGCTCATCAGCGGTAGTGGAATGCCGGTGATCGGCAAGAAGCCAATCATCATTCCGACGTTCACAAACACCTGAAAGAACAGCAAAACAGCGAAACATGTCACCAAAAGAATGCCGGCGCGGTCGCCGGCCATCAGCGCCCCATCCAGCAAGCGCAAGATCAGGGCCAGATAGAGCATCATGAGGAATACCGTCCCGATAAAACCCTGCTCCTCCGCGAACGCGGCAAAAATAAAATCGGCGTGGGAAACCGGAATAAACCCCAATTGGGATTGGGTTCCGTTTCCGATGCCCTTGCCCCAGAACCCTCCGGAGCCGATGGCAATCTTCGATTGTGTGGCTTGGTAACTAGCACCGCGAGTGTCCTGGGCAGGGTGGATCAGACTCATAATACGTTCCCGCTGGTATGGGCGCATGAAATGCCATCCCACCGGCAGCATCAGCAATCCCAGCAGGGCGATCAAGCCGATCTGCTTTGGGTGGACGCCCGCCAGAAAGGCTCCTGCTGCAACAACGGGAAAAAATGTTAGCGCGGTCCCCAGGTCCGGTTCCAGCGCAACCAAGATTGCCGGAACAGCGGCCAGGATTCCAAGCTTAACCAGTTCTCTCCAGGTGACGAACTGCCCCCGCTTCTCCGCGAGGATAGCCGCCACCCCCAGTATTATAACCAATTTCACCAATTCTGACACTTGTAAAGTAGCCAAGCCTCCCAAGGGCAGCCATCGCCGCGTGCGGGCTATGGAATGCCCGCTCACCAGAAGCCCTGCCAGCGCCAACACGCCCAAGCCGAAGAACCAGGGCACGCGCTCAATAACCTCGTGATAATCGATATGGCTCACCGCCAGCGCGGCGACACAACCCAGGGAGATCCATTCAATTTGCTTCTTGTATTCCCCTGCCAGAGCGGAGTGGGCGGTGGTGCTGTAAATCTCCACCACTCCGACTGCCGCGATGGTGATCGCCAGGGCCAGCAGCCACCAGTCAGTGTCCCGAAAAGTCAAAGCTTTATGCATCGAACCAAGACTTGAACCCCCTCAACGCTCCGGTGGGGCCGGAACAGCGGGGGCGCTTCCGTGTATTTGACTCAGTACGCCGACCCTTGTCTGCAACTGTTCGTCCTCGGGTTTCCGAGGATGTTTCTTATCGTAATACACTTTGATGACGTCGCGGGCGATGGGGACCGCGACGGTCGAGTGTCCTCCCTGCATCACCAACACCGCCACGATGATCTCGGGTCGGGTGGAGGGAGAAAACCCGACGAACCAGGCGTTGTTATTGAAATCGCGGCTATGGGCGGACCTCTGCAAATCGACGCTCACCACCTGGGCCGTGCCGGTCTTGCCGGCAATCTCGATTCCCGGACACCGCGCCCCGGCGCCTGTTCCGCCGCCTTCGTTCACCACGCCCCACATGCCCTTGAGTAAGACGTCCAAAGTGGCCTCGCTCAGGGGGAAGCGCCTTTCGGTATCGTCGGGTGGATCCACATGAAGCGCCCGAAGCTGATCCCTGAAAGCAAGATGGGGTCTGTGGAAAACTCCGCCCGAAGCAATGCTGCCGATTGCGTAAGCCAGTTGCATTGGAGTGACTTGCACAGCGCCCTGGCCAATCGCAACGGAAATCGTCTCGCCCGCCCACCACTTTCGTTTGGAGACGCGCTCCGCCCATTCCGGCGAAGGAATCAGGCCGGAGCTCTCGGAGGGCAAATCGATTCCCGTCTTGGCGCCCAGTCCCAGGCGCTTGGCGAAGTACGCGATCTTATCGATGCCCACAATCTTGCCCACTGTATAAAAGTACACATCGCAGGAATGGACGATGGCGTTGTGGAGGTTCATGGCGCCGTGCCCCTTGTGCTTCTCGAAGGTCCAGTCATGGTAGAGGTGGCCGTAAATCGTGACCGAACCCGGGCAATAAACGGTGAAGTCGGGTTTGATCGTGCCGGTTTCGAGCGCCGCCGCCGTCACAAAAATCTTGAATATCGATCCCGGCGCGAGCTGTGCCTGGATGGCTTTATTCATCAAGGGCTTCTCGGGATCTTCCATGAGCTTTTGCCAGGTTTCTTTGTCGATCCGCTTGGCAAACTCATTCGGATCGAACGACGGGTGGCTCACCATGGCGAGCACCTCACCCGTGCGGGGATCGAGCGCCACGACCGCTCCTTCGCGGTCACCGAGAGAAGTTTCAGCGGCCATCTGAAGATCAAGATCGAGCGTCAACCGCAGGTCGTTCCCGGGCAGGGCGTTAATCGTGGTCATTGAGCCGACTTCCTGCCCCCGGCTGTTCACCACCACGCGACGCATGCCGTCGCGGCCCTCCAGAATGGAATCGTAGGCGCGCTCGATGCCGAATTTCCCCACCACATCGCCGGGCCGATATCGCGACGGACTGTTGGCGATCATGTCTTCGGAAACCTCGCCCACATAGCCAAGCACCGCCGCCAGCGCCGCGTGCAGCGGATACAGCCGCTGTTGCACCTGAATAATCGCAAGCTCCGGATACTCCACCTGGTGAGATTCGACGAAGGCAATGTCCTCGAGCGTGGCGGACTGCTTCAGGAGCAGTGGCTGGAAATGAGGCAATTGGGAGGCAGCTTCCACTTGCCGCTCGAGCTCCTCGGCCGAAAGCTGTAATCCGCGAGCCATGCCTTCGACTCGAGCGGTTGACAAGCCGGCCGCATTTTCGCGCAGGAGCAGAATGCTGAAGGCGGGGAAATTATCCGCCAGCACGCGACCCTCGCGGTCGAGGATTCTTCCGCGCGGCGCAATCACCGGAAGATTGCGCGTTCGGTTGCGTTCGGCTTGTTCAAGATAGAGGTGATGCTGGCCGATTTGCAGTCTCCAGTAGCCTACCAGCAGAAGTAAAAACGCTGCCGCCACGAGGTACTGGAGAAAAGGAATTTTCCATCCCGCGAAACGGTCATCTTGCGGAAAGTGAAAATGCATCGACGCTCACCCGAGCTTGCTGGCCCTACGGGCCTGACGGCGACTCCAAGGGGACCGCGCTCGAGGCGCCTCAGGCTTCACGATGACTAGAACCCGGACTCGGTCTCTAGGCTAAAGACTAACATGGGACAAACAGCGACACAAGCGTCGCGCTTGGCACTTTCAATCCTCAATCCTCAATTCCTGCTCCCCCCACTGGGTGCGCAACATTGGCCGCGGGGGATGGGCGAGCCGTGCGGGCAAGTTTTGGGATGATGGAGGAAGGTGCAGATCTTGTCGGAAACTTCGGGGGTTAAGCTGTGCTCAATCTTGTGGGCGCTATCGTGGAGCTGGCCTTCGGACATGCCGAAGGTGTCGAAGAACAACCGCTCCGCCAGCCGGTGACGGCGGATGGCGTGCCTGGCGCGCAGCTCGCCGTGGTGGGTGAGAGCGAGGCGGCCGTCCGAAAGCGCAATCCACTCCTGCTGCGCAAGCAGCGAAAACATGGCGCGATTGTGAGTGAACTCCGGGAGGCCTTCGGTCGAGACATCGGTTTGGCCGGTGTCCTCGCGCGCGTGCCACACGGCCTGGAGCAGTTTATCCACCAAGTCTTTCTCCTGGACGGCAAACGCGGAAACCTCGGTCAGCCTGCCGTGGTGCAACTCGATGCGCCGCTCGGCCATGCGCCCGATTTCCGGGTCGTGCGTCACCATCAGGATGGTATGGCCCTCGCGGTGCAAGTCCGCCACCAAGCCCATCACGATGGCCTCATTCACTTCGTCGAGGTTGCCGGTGGGCTCGTCCGCGAGAAGAAGGTTGGGCTGATTGATCAGGGCGCGCGCCACGCAAACGCGCTGCTGCTCGCCGCCCGAAAGTTGCGAGGGCAGGTGACGAAGCCGGTCGCCAAGTCCAACGCGCTTGAGCGCCTCGGCCGCTTCGCGCTCATCGGCGAGGCTGTGAAAGTACTGCGCGAGCATTACGTTTTCGACGGCGGTGAGATACGGCACTAAATGGTATGCCTGGAAAACGAAGCCGACTTTCTCGGCGCGAAACCGCGCCAGCTCGCCGGCGTTGAAGCGTGCCAGGTCCTGGCCGTCCACCAGGGTCTGGCCGCTCGTGGGGGAATCGAGACAGCCGAGGATATTGAGCAACGTGCTCTTGCCCGAGCCGGAGGGGCCCATCACCGCGACCCATTCGCCCTTTTCCACCGAGAACGAGACGCGGCTCAGCGCCGGAATTTCGCCGCCGTAGGTCTTGGTCAGGTCTCGGAGTTCAATGAACGCCAATGATCATTCTCCTCGAAGCTCGCGCGCGGGCTGGATGCCGCGCACCATTTCCACCGGGACCAGCGTGGCGACGACAGCCAGCATCATGCTGGCCAGACAGACTGTGGGGAAGGTCCACCATCCCGCACCGGCAGGACTGAGACTCACGCCGAACAGCCTGCGAGCCATTTCGTGCGCCAGCCCGAGCCCCAGCGCGAATCCCGCAATTCCGCCGATCATGCCCAGCGTCGCGCCTTCCGTGAGGAAGAGCTGCATCACCAGGCGGTCGCTCGCTCCCAGCGACTTCATCACGGCGATGTCCTTGCGGCGCTCAAGGACGATGGCCGTCATGGTGGCCATCACACAAAGCGCGATAATAATAAGGATGAGGCCGGTGAGCGAGAGCATCACCCACCGGATGGTCTCCAGGACTTTTCCGGAAGAGTAGACGATCTGCCGAATGGCTCGCACTTCAACGCCGGCGAAACTTCGCAAAGCTCGATTCAATTCGGCCATCGTGCCCTCCACCTCGGCGGTATCGCCGGGAACGCTCAGCTCCACCATGCTGACTTTGCCCTCGAGACCCGCCATGCGCTGAAGCGTGGCGAGCGGCACGAACACTTGATCGTCTTCGGAAGCGCCAGTGGTGAGTATGGCGGCTATTCGATACGACTGCGCCGAAGGCTTCTCTGGCGCGCCACCGATTGCGAAAAGCTCCACGGAATCGCCGCGGCCCAATCGCAGCCGCGAAGCCAGATGCGCGCCCACAACACACAGCCCATGGCCCGGAGCAGCAGCGTCGGCGCTGACTCGCCATGACGGATAAACGCGATGCAAAGTCTCAAAATCGGCGCCGACGGCCACGACATTTTCGGGATCTTCGAGCCGTCCCGCCCCTGCGGGATCGGACGCCTTCGCCACCTTCTTCACCTCGGTCACGGCATAGAGAACCGGAACCGCGGCGAATCCGTGGCCGCGCTGAGCGAATGGTGCGAGGGTTTCGACCACGCGCTCGTCCATCACGCCCTCAACGGTCTCGGGATTGGACAGCGAGCCCGCTGTGCGCGACGAAGCTTCGGGCAAGGCGGGCTGGTCCCGCCGGCCGGGATCGGGCGAAGCGGCAGGGCTCACCACCAAGTTGGGGCCATAAGCGCGAAATTCCTGAGTCATCTTGCGGCGCACATCGCCGTAAAGGTTCAAGAGCATCGACGCCACCGTGGCGCCCACCAACACGGAAGCGATGGCGAGCGCGGCTTGCGGCCGCTTCACCGTGAGCGAACGCAGCCACAGCCGCCAGAAGAGCGAACCGCCGGGTTGTCGATTGCTCTCGCTATTCATTTCGAAGCACCATCGCGGGCGAAAGTTTCAAGTCGCGCCCCAAGGGCAGCGCGCTTCCCACCAAGGTCACCACCAACGCCAGCGCCAGCGCTGCGGGCAAGAACACCCAGTACACGCTGGTCGGAAGGCCGAAGACTTGGACGGACAGGCGCTGCGCCAACAAACTCCCCGCGAAATAGCCCAGCACCCCGCCAGCCAGGCCGATGCTCGAAGCCTCCAGGAGAAACACCGCCGCGACGCGGCTGTCGGTGGCCCCAAGCGATTTAAAGAGTCCGATCTCGGCGCGGCGTTCAAGCACCGTGGCAAGCATCATGGAAGTCACCGCCAGGCCGGCCGTGATCAGCGCCGCGGCCGCCAGCACCCACAACAGAATGCCAACCCGGGCGAGAATCCTACCTTCGGTTTCGGCCACCTGGGAAACCGGCGTCGCTTCGGCGCCAGGAATGGCTTGCTGAATCTGACTGGCGATGGCGCGAACGTAGGGCGTGCAGTACCAGCGGTCGTATTCTCCGGCCGACATTTTCGCCGGATCGGATTTCGCTAAGGCGTCCTCAGGCTTGGTCAGCGCGCTCACTTCCACGCGGCGGACCTTCCCTTCCAGCCCCACCGCCCACTGCACGGCCGCAAGCGGCGCGATAATCTGATCGTCTTCCGGGCCACCGGTATCGAGAATGCCACTCACGATCAACGCCAAAGTGGCATGGGCATCCTGCCCATGGCCTTTCACGGGCGAGACACCCGTGCCACTGCCGGGCGCAAGACCCAACCGCTTCGCCAGGCGGCGACCCACCAAACACGTCACCGCGCCGGATGATTGAGCATCGCTCGGCCACTCGCCATCCACTCGCCAAGCGGGGTGCAGGGCTTCCAGGCCGGTGTGATAGACTTCCGACTTGCTCACCACTACCTCCTTGTCGAACCAGCTTCCCACCAGAACCGCAGCGGTATTCTGAATGGTGACGGGAACGTCGAGCGACGGCGCGAAGGCCACGATGTTGTGTTTCCAAAAGAGCTTTTTCAGATTCACAAGGTCGGCTTCATTCAGGAAAGCGCCGCTGCCGGCAGGGCGATAGTCGACGCCGCCGATCGACACCGGAAGGCCGTCGGCCGCGGGGGTGACGGAAATGTTGGCGCCGAAGGAGCGCAATTCGAGATTCACCCGGTCACCGACGTCGAGCGCCATCGTGCCCACGGCGGTGGCGACGGCGATGCCCAATGCCACCGCCACCACGCTCAGGATTTTGCGGCGGCGACGGCGCATCAACGATCCGCGAACGATTCGAGTGAGCATCTTGGAACCCGTAGCGCAACCCTTTAGGGCGGCAGTTGGCGGGCCGGCCTAGCGGGACCGGCGCTACTTGAAGTACTTGGCGCCGACGGCGAGAGCGCTTTCAGAGAAGACCAGCGAGCCGCCCTCCACCACGAAATCCACATGGATCGGGTTGCACCCGCCCGCCATGCCGATGGTGGGAATGTCGATGGCCGCCGCGCAGTTTCGGCAGATCACGTTCTTGCCGTCCTGGTAATAACCCTTGCTCCCGCAGATCTGGCAGGCGTCGAGGCCCACGCGGACCGTGTCCGAATCATCGAGGATGGCGATCAGCCGCACCTCCGTCCCGCTTGGCGGGACCGTCACCACGTAGCGGTGCAACTTGCGGTCGGCGAGCTCGGCGGTCGGGATGCGCGCCACGCCCTGAACGAAGTCGACGCGCTCCGGGGGCGACACCGCTTGCGCGGCGCGGGAATCAATGAACTGCGCGCTGATCAGCACGATGATCAGCAAGCTCGCGCCCGCCCCCGCCATTTTCCAGAATCGCACGCGCCGCCATTCCGCCAACGCTTTGCGGCGCTCAGGCGCCGAGAGCGAGTCCTGCGTCGCCGCCACTCCCCTGCCCTGAACTTGAATCTTCTGCGCGGCGATCAAGAATAAGCAGAGCGCTATGATCACCACAAAGAAAAACGCGTCGTTATTCACGATCGGGCCGACCAGCGCCATCTCTGCCTGGCTCGAAGGCAACACCTGCGCCTCGGAAAGTTCGTGCACGCCCGTCACCAGGAGTTGCGCGGCCACGAACAAGAGCACCAGAGTCGTGACCGCGAAGAATTTTCGCAAGTCAACTTTGACGCTGCCCTTGAAGAACGCCACTCCCAAGCCAACGGCGAGCGCCAAACCAATCGTGCCGCCGATAAAGTTCAGCAGGTCGGTTGAGCGCAAGGAAACCGCGGCGAGGAACAAAACGGTCTCAATGCCCTCGCGAAAGACCATCAGGAACACGAAGAGAAAGACGCCCAGGCCAGCGGCGCGAGCGGGGTCAGTCGAAAGCTCGGCTAGCTTGGTTTCGATTGCCTGTTTCATGCGCCTGCCGGTCCGCCACATCCACACCACCATGGAGGCCACGAATAGCGCGCCCACCACCATCAGCCAGCCTTCATAAGCGTCTTCGCCGACCTGCAAGCGGTGCACCAGATACGCAGCAACGAGGCTCGCGCCCACAGCCGCAGTCACGCCGCCCCAGACGAGCCGGGTCCACCCGTGGCGTCCGGTCTTCGCGAGATACGCCAAAACGATTCCGATAATCAGCGCCGCTTCGACGCCCTCACGCAACGTGATAACAAGAGACTGAAACATTGCTGTTGAGCGATTGGGTGATTGTGTGATTGAGCGATTATAAGAACTGAGGAATCGCCCGCCTGCAATTGATGGAAAGGACAAACAATCGCCAACCCGCCCGGTATCTATCCTATACGACGGAGCGCGAGGTCGTCAAAGACTCAAGTCGGCATTTGCCGTTCGTATTGGCAACTTGACTATGCGGGATTGCGGCGTTGAAACGCGGGCGAGCATTACGGACTTTGAGGCGCGCGCGGCGCCGAAACGTTTTCAGCGGTTGGCGTCAGGAAATGGAACGACCGCGCGATCTTGTTGAAGAGGGACTCCTGAAACTGAAATGTCTCCGCGGAAGTGAGCCCGATGATGCCGTAGACTGTCGAGCCCTCGGCCACCCGCACGGCGACCCCGTGCCAATCCGTGCCGTCCATCACGCCGTCGAAGCGGCGACGAACGGCGGGGCGGCCGTCGATTTGCGTCTCGGATTCGGAGACGACTTTGTAATCCTGGTATGTCTGACGGAGCTTCGCTTCCACACCCTCGTTCTTCAAGTCCGGCGCACCACTCCACACTTGGCGGTCGACGAAGAGTACGGTCTGTTCGTCTTCGCTCGCCAGGGCCACAATCGCTGAGACTTTTTCCCGATGTATTTCTTCGTAGAGCTTCCAATCGGGCGGCTTGTACATCGTGAAGTGAAACGTATCGTTGACATACGTGTTCCCTTCCACGTGTTCGTCGATGTGGGCGGGCAAGGGCTCGTTCAGCGGCCGGCTGACTGGCTTCGGCGGCGGAGCTGGAGGTTGTGGGGTTGGCCGGGGTGACACCGAACCTGCTGCATTCGATTCCGGACCCGTCGGGCGAGGCGTCGGCCGTTCCTGTTTCTCGGCGCGCGATACATCCCCGGCTTTCTTCGCCGCTTCTTCGGGCGTCTCGGACTTCGCCTGGGCCGGTTTTGCTTCGCCGGTTGCTGGTTGTTTTCCAGCCTTCGCTTCGCTCGCTGTGACTTCGATCGAAGTGACCTTGTCTTTGCGGACCAGAATAAATCCGTAGTCCGTTTCGACCCGGAACATTCCGTTTTCAAAACCGACGATGGTGCCTGAAATCTTTTGTCCGTCCTTCAGCTTCAGGGTGTCGGCTCTCGCGGATGAGGCGGCAGCCAGCACAAGCGCGAGCGCAGCGAACCACAAGCAGTGCCAAGTGACGAGTGACGAGTGCCAAGCAAGAAGAAATGCGCCTGGCCTGCAAGCGTCTTTACGTTTATCATTCATAATTCATCATTCATGATTCAGGAGTACTTTCGCAACACCCCGATCACCCGTCCTTGAATCTTCACGTTTCGCGCCGGCACAACGATAGGTTCCATCTGGGCGTTGGCGGGTTGCAAGCGGACCTTGCCGTTGCCCTCATGGAAGAAGCGCTTCAGCGTGGCGTCGGTGCCGTCGGTGAGCGCGACGACGATTTCGCCGTTCTGCGCGGTATCTCCGCCCTCCACCAAAATATAGTCGCCGTCGCAAATGTGATCGTCGATCATCGAATCGCCCTTCACCTTGAGGACGAAGATGTTGGACTTGCCGGCAGCAAAGTCTCCCAAAGAAAATGTCTCAGGGTTGGCGATGGCCTCCACGGGCTGGCCGGCCGCAATCCGGCCGAGCAGCGGGAACTCCAGGGCACCGAGCGATCCCAGCACGCCCGGCGCGCTGGGAGCGCCACCGTCGGCGCCGCGCCCGAAATCCGCGCCTGCATTTCGGCCGAGCGACCGCAGTGCCGTCTTGGCAAACGGCACTGAGCCCGGCACCGCCACCACTTCTACGGACCGGCTTTGATTGTACCCTCGGCGAATGAAGCCTTTCTTCTCGAGAGTGTCGAGATGCTTGTGAACAGTGGCGAGGGACGAGAGTCCCAATGAATCGCCGATTTCCTCGAAACTCGGCGAGTAACCCTGCCGATTGATGAACCCGACCAGAAAATCCAGAACCTGCTTTTGCCGCCGTGTCAGTGCCATCGCCCGCTCCTTGGTGAGTTGTCAGCAGTCAGTTTTCAGTTCTCGGTGATGTGTCGTCGCTCCAGTCAGGAATCCACGCGCTGATTGCTGACAACTGAGGACTCAACGCTTCATTCTAGGCGAAATAAAGGCGAAAAGGCAAGAGAAAACTTTGTAGTCCGGCATCCCAGGAGCCGTCTTAAACTCCCGATAACCCAGCGGAAGATCCTTCTTGGAGTTTCGCCTCCGTGCTTGTCCCCGCACATCCAAATCTGGCACTATGGAGGCATAGCTCGCTATTGAGTTCAATAATTCGAGCCGTCAAGGGGAGAGACCATGCCAGAAGAGCCTAAGCAGCCAAGCCGCACCATCCTGGAGGGCCGCGAGCGAGCCGGCGCGCGCGCCATGCTCAAAGCTATCGGATTTACAGACACCGATTTGGCACGGCCGATTGTGGGTATCGCCAACACCTGGATCGAAACAATGCCCTGCAATTTTCACTTGCGCCGCCTGGCGGCGAAGGTGAAGGAAGGGGTGCGCGCGGCGGGCGGCACGCCCATGGAGTTCAACACCATTTCCATCTCCGACGGCGTGACCATGGGCACGGAAGGCATGAAGGCCTCGCTCGTCAGCCGCGAGGTGATCGCCGATTCGATCGAGCTCGTCGGCCGCGGCCACATGTTTGACGCCATGGTGGCGCTGGTGGGCTGCGACAAGACAATCCCCGCCGCAGCCATGGCGCTCGTTCGACTGAATATTCCCGGTATCGTTCTCTACGGCGGATCGATTGCCGCCGGACGCTTCCAGGACCGCGACGTGACCATCCAGGACGTCTACGAAGCAATCGGAGCGAACGCGGCGGGCTTGATGACCGACGAAGAACTGAAGAAGCTGGAGGACTCTGCCTGCCCGGGCGCCGGAGCGTGCGGAGGGCAATTCACCGCCAACACCATGTCCACGGTGATGGAATTCATCGGCCTCTCGCCGATGGGCTTTAACAGCGTGCCCGCCATGGACGGGCTGAAAGACGAGGTCGCCTACCGCACCGGCCAGATGGTGATGGATCTTTTCCGGCGCGGTACGCGTCCCAAAGAGATTCTCACGCGCCAGGCATTCGAGAACGCCATCGCGGGCGTCGCCTCGACCGGCGGCTCGACCAACGCCGTGCTTCACTTGCTGGCTTTGGCGCGCGAGGCCGGCGTCCCTCTGGCCATCGATGATTTCGATCGAATCAGCGCCCGCACTCCGCTGATCGCCGATCTGAAACCAGCGGGCAAATACGTCGCGGTGGACGTGCATCGCGCGGGCGGCATTCCCTTGATGGTGAAGAAACTTTTGGAAGGAGGGCGGGGCCTGATCGACGGGACGCAAATGACTCCCAGCGGAAAAACCATCGGCGAGGAAGCACGTGCTGCCCAGGAAACTCCAGGCCAGGATGTGATTCACTCGGTTGAAAATGCTCTAAAGAAAACCGGAGGGCTCGTCATTCTCAAAGGCAATCTCGCCCCCGAAGGCGCCGTGGCCAAAATCACCGGCCACGAACGGCTTCATCACCGCGGTCCGGCGCGCGTTTTCGACAGCGAAGAACAAGCCATGCGGGCTGTCACCGGCAAGAGCATTAAACCCGGCGACGTTGTCGTCATTCGCTACGAGGGCCCGAAGGGCGGGCCGGGCATGCGCGAAATGTTGGGCGTGACCGGCGCGATCGTGGGCGCGGGATTGGGCGAGTCCGTGGCGCTGCTCACCGATGGCCGATTCAGCGGCGCCACGCGCGGCCTGATGGTGGGTCACGTGGCGCCCGAAGCGGCGCGCCGCGGCCCCATCGCCGGCCTCGCCGACGGCGATATCATCGTGATGGACGTGAACGCGCGCCGGCTCGCGGTCGAAATGTCCGACACCGAAATGAAACAGCGGTTGGATCAATGGGAGGAACGCCCGCCCCGCTACACGAGCGGCGTCTTCGCGAAATACGCCTCGCTGGTTTCGTCGGCGTCGGAAGGAGCGGTCACTGGCTGAGAAGCTAGAAGCTAGAAGTCAGGAGCTAGAAGAATAAAAAGCGTAGTCCTCCAGCCCACACCTTCCGTTTGTCGATTCTAGCTTCTAACTTCTAGCTTCTAGATTCCTCGCGTTTATGCCATCATACGTGCGTGGAGACGAAGTGCATCCTGACCTCAAAGCGGTGATCGAGCTCCAGCGGGTGGACCTGAAAATTGCGGAGTTGAATTCACAGATCGACACCCTGCCTGCCGAGATTAAGAGTCTCGAAGACCAGTTGAAGGACCACCTGGAGGCGCACGAAAGCCACAAACAGCGTCTCGCCGCCAACCAGAAAGAAAGGCGTGAATTGGAGGGCGACATTCAACCCATCCAGGCCAAAATCTCCAAGCACAAGGACCAGCTTTATGAAGTGAAAACCAACGAGCAGTACAAGGCCATGCTGAAGGAAATTGAAGGCGAGGAAGCCAATATCCGAAAGATCGAAGACAAGATCCTCGAGAAGATGCTGGAGGCCGAAGAGCTCCAGAAATCGGTGACGCAGGCCGCGGCCAGCCTGGAGAGCGAGAAGGCGCGCGTGGCGGCCGAAACGAAGCGGCTTCAGTCGCTGCGCGATGTGGACGTCAAGGAACGCGACGGATTGGTGGCCCACCGCCACACGTTGAGCGCCGCAGTGACACCGGCCGTCTTCACCACTTACGAGCGCGTACGCAAAGCGCGGCGGGGGATCGCCGTGGCCGAAGTCCGCGACGGTTTCTGCACCGCGTGCAACGTGCGCCTGCGGCCGCAGGTCTACAACGAGATTCGGAAGAACGAGACTCTCCTGACCTGTGAAAGCTGCAGCCGCATCCTGTATTGCGTTGAGCCGGTCCCGCAGGGCGGGACCGAGGAAACTGCGGCGGATGCTGGTCCCGCGAGGCGGGACACCACCGCGCCGAATTAACTCTGAGGAGTCAGAAGTCAGCGGTCAGAATAGTGACAGCCGAGTTCCGGGCGGAGATGTGGGTTGATCCGCCGTTCCCATTCCGACTTCTGACTTCCGGCTCCTGTTTTCCAGTATGTCGACTCACCCCTTGCCCTCTCAAATCGTCGCTCACATTGACGGCGCATCACGCGGCAACCCGGGCCCGGCCGCTTATGGAGTCGTTCTCCAGACGGAGGACGGGCGGACTCTCAAAGCTCTTTCGAAGAATCTGGGACAAGCTACCAACAATGTCGCCGAGTATCACGCGCTGCTCGCCGCTCTGGAGTTCGCTCTGGAACATCACGTGCCCCGTTTGAAAGTATTTTCGGACTCGGAGCTGCTGGTGCGCCAGGTCCAGGGCTATTACAAAGTGAAAAGCGCCGATCTGAGGCCTCTTCACGAGCGAGCGCGAAACGCCATCGCGCCACTCGAGGCGTTTTCCATCCAGCACGTGCCGCGAGCGGAAAACCGTGAAGCGGATCGCCTTGCGAATCTCGCCCTCGACGGGGCCGAGAAAAAGTCGAAGAAGGAAAGCACGCAGCCGCCAGGCGGTGAGCCACTGCGTACTCGCGCGACATACCGGGAGGGAGTGTTGAATGTGCAGCAGCAGCTTCCGCTGACCGAGGGCGAAGAAGTGGAGATCGAAATCCGTAGAAAGAAATGAAGTGATGCGTGAAGCGCCTTGGACTGCGGCATCAAGCTGCCGCCCTCGCTCTGACTGCGCAAATCCAAGACGGTAGCTGGCGCTACCGTACTCCAAGGCGCCTGCGGCCCGGTATCCGAAAAAAGGAGGACACGTTATGCCAGAGACCGCAACAGGAATTGCAGGTTCAGTTCAGCCGCTTACGGCGCTGAGCGAAGAAGAGCGCATGTTTCAGTCGGCGGCGCGCGAGTTCGCAGAAAAGGAAGTCGGGCCGCACGTCCAGGAGATGGACCGCGAAGGCGTCTTCAGGCGTGACTTGATTGACAAATTCTTCGCGCAAGGATTCATGGGCATTGAGATTCCGGAGGCTTATGGCGGAAGCGGCGGCACCTTCTTCATGTCGGTGCTGGCGATCGAGGAATTCTCACGCGTCGACGCCTCGGCCGCGGTCATCATCGACGTTCAGAATACTCTGGTCTCAAACGCCGTTATGCGCTGGGGCAGCGAGGCGCAGAAGAAGACCTATTTGCCTCGCTTGGCGCAGGACACCGTTGGCGCTTACGCTCTGTCCGAACCCAACGCGGGCAGCGACGCTTTCGCTCTGGAGGCGCGCGCCAAAGAAGACGGCGACCATTTTGTTTTGAACGGCCGCAAGCTGTGGATCACCAATGCCAAGGAAGCGGGCCTGTTCATCGTCTTCGCCACCGTTAACCGCGAGCTGGGCTACAAAGGCATCACTGCGTTTCTGATCGAAAAGGCAGCTCCGGGATTCACCGTCGGCAGGAAAGAAGACAAGCTCGGCATCCGCGCTTCTTCCACGTGCGAGTTGATCTTGGAAGATTGCCGCGTGCCCAAGGTCAACGTGCTGGGCGAAGTCGGCAAGGGCTACAAAGTGGCGATTGAAACACTGAACGAAGGACGAATCGGCATTGGCGCACAGATGGTGGGCGTGGCGAGCGGCGCGCTCGATCATGCCATCCGGTACGCTTCGGAGCGAAAACAATTCGGGAAACCGATCGCGGAATTTCAGGCCATTCAGTTTCAGCTCGCCCGCCTGGCCACCGAAGTTGAGGCCGCGCGCCTGATGACTTACAACGCTGCGCGCCTGAAAGACGCGCACATGCCATTCGTGAAGGAAGCGGCCATGGCGAAGTACTTCACCTCGGAAGTGGCGGAGCGCGTGGCCACCGAAGCGCTCGAAGTCTACGGCGGATACGGATTCACCAAGGACTATCCCATGGAAAAATATTGGCGGGATTCGAAGATCGGGAAGATTTACGAGGGGACATCGTTCATGCAGCTTGGGACGATAGCGAAGATTATTCTCGGAGGGTAAGGATGGCGAGAATTTGTGGTTTGTGATTTGTGATTTCAGAGTTCTGATTTCTGCTTTCTGACTTCTGATTTCCCTAATTCCTAACTCCGAGCTTCTTGATGTGAGCACGCACTTGATCGGCATTTGCCGCCGTGGGCGCGAACTGAAGATAAAGCTGATATTCCTGGCGCGCGTTTTCTTTTTGCCCTTGGGACTCGAAAATTTCGGCAAGCTGGTAGTGAGCTAGGGCGTAGTCATGCCGGAGTCGGATGGCCTGCTGAAATTCCGGTGCCGCTCCCGCCGAATCGCCTGAGAGCTTCAACGCATTCCCCAAATCCAGATGAGCTTCAGGATCGCCGGGCCGCAGCCGGACGTACTCGCGGTAATTGGTGACTGCTTGTTTGAGGTCACCCTGTTGTCGATACGCGTCGGCGAGGGCGAGGCGCGCTTCGCTGTAGTCGGGCCGGCCGAGCAGCGCCTCTCGGAATTCGTTGATGGCGTCATTCGGCTTTCCCTCTCGTTGGAGGATTGCGCCGAGGTTGTGATGCGCTTCGGCAAAATTCGGAGTTATGCGCAGCGCCGCCCGCGCCTCAGCCTCGGCGCCAGGGAGGTCTTCCAAGTGCATGAGCGCATTGGCCAGGTTCACGCAGACCTCCGGCCAAGCCGGCCGCTCTTTCAGCGCCTCGCGGAACGCCGTCGCCGCACCCTGCCAATCCTCGGTCTTGGTCAGTGACATTCCGAGATCAGCCTGCATCCGGGCGTCATTCGGGCGGCGCGCCAAGCCGGCCCGGTATGCCTCGACCGCAGCTTTGTAATCGCCTCGCTGGTAGAGCCTTTCACCGAGTTCGCGTTGGTAATCCGAACGATTGGGCGCCAGGCGCGCGGCCTCGCGCTGTTCCTGGAGGGCTCCGTCGAGATCGCCGCTGGCGCGCAGGGCGGATGCCAGACGAGCGCGCAGACCGGGGTCATCGGGGCGCAAGCGCACTGCATCGCGATAGGTTGGAACGGCAAGAGTGAAGTTCTGTTGCGCGCTCAGCAAATCGCCCAGCGCCACCAGCGCCTCGGGGTAGTCCGCTCGCAATTCGATGGCGCGCTGTAGCTCCGCTTGTGCCTCTTCCAATTTCTTGTCAGCGATGAGCGCCGCCGCCAAAAGATAGTGCAGGTCCGGACTGCGGGGACGCAGCCGAAGTGCCTCGCCGTATTCGGCCACCGAATGTTCCAAATCGCCGCCAGCTCGATACGCATTAGCGAGGTGCAGATGCGCGTCAGAATCGTCCGGACGCAGGCGAACTTCTTCGCGATACTCCGCGATGAATCCCGGCACATCGCCCGCTGCCTGGAGCGCCTCGCCCAGGTTCGCGTGATAGTCGGGCGAGTCGGGCGCGATCTCGACGGCAATCCTGAGCTCGGAAACGGCTTTCATCAAGTCGCCCGTTTTTCTGAGCACCAATCCCAAAGCTTCGTGGAGCGCCGGGTCGCGCGGCTCCTCCAGCAGCGCTTCGCGGTAAGCGGCGATCGCCGCCGGATGATTCCCGGTGGAGAGATAGGTGGCCGCGAGTTCCTTGTACGCGTTGGGATAATCGGGCCGCTGTCGAATGATGCGGCGAAACTCGGTGATCGCGTCCTCGTAATCGCCGGCCTGGCGCAGCGCCAACGCCAGGTTGAATCTGTAATCCGGCTGGTCAGGCCGCAGCTCAATCGTGCGGCGATATTCCTGGATGGCGTGAATCAGGTCATCGGAGGTCAGCAGAGCGTTGGCGAGGCTGAGGTGGAGTTCGGCATCGCTGGGGCGCATTCGCGTAGCCTGGCGGTACTCCCCGACAGCCGCAGTCATGTCTCCGGACTGCATCAGCGCGCCGGCGAGCCCTGCGTGGATGTCGGGACTGGACGGATCGATGGCAAGCGCGGCGCGATACTCCTTCAGCGCGCCAGCAGTGTCCCCGGCCAACTCCAATGAATTTGCAAATGCGGCGTGGACTTGGGCATCACGCGGATTCAGCTCCAGCGCGCGGCGAAACTCGCGGCTGGCCTCCGGGAACTGGCGAGCGGCGGTGAGTACGTTTCCGAGGCCAACACGAACACTGGCGTCGTCGGCGTCGAGCCGGGCTGCGGCGCGATATTCCTCAATGGCTCTCGGAAGATCGCCCCGCGCCTCGTAAAGCACGCCGAGATTCTTGTGGACGCCCGGGAAATCAGGCTTCAACCTCAGCACTTCCTGATATTCCCGGATGGCTTCGGACAGGTTTTGGAGGGCGCCGTAAGCGCTCGCCAGGCTGTAATGTGCCTCCGCGTACTCAGGGTTTAGCGCCAGTGCTTTGCGGTAAGCATCCACCGCCTCGTTCCACTTCTCGGCGCGAGAGAATTCGATTCCCTGTTTCAGCAGCTCTTCGGCAGTAGGGGGCGCGGTTTGCGCGATGAGGGAGACACAAGCCAGCCCCGATAGAATCGGGGCCAGCGTCGAGGCCGTGAACACGAACGCGCACACCTTGACCGGCCCGTGACTTCTGGGCGTCATCGGCGTCCTCACTTGTCTAGGATACACCGAAGACGCGCTTTAGCAGTACGTCAGTATTTCAGTGTGTCAGCGCGTCAGTTGAAGAGCACAGGAGCGACTGACCGACTGACTCTCTGAAATACTGACGCACTGAAATACTTATTTTCCCGTTCCAGTCAGTGAGACCGTCTGCGGGCTGTTGTTCGCGCTGTCGTTCACGTTCAGGGTTGCGGTTCGCGTCCCCGTCGCCGTCGGCGTAAACGTCACCCCGATGGTGCAGGTCGACTTGGCTGGCACACTCCCACCACAACTGTTGGATGGGGAAGCAAAGTCACCCGGGTCGGCGCCCGAGAACGTCACGCTGAAGGTCAGCGCCGTGCTCAGGTTGTTCTTCAGCGTCACGTTATGCGCCCCGCTGGTTGTGCCCACCTTTTGCGCCGCAAACGTGATCGTGGTCGGCGTCACCGTCGCCTGGGCAATCCCCGCCCCGGTCAACGATGCCGTCTGCGGGCTGTTCAACGCACCGTCGGTCACCGTCAGCGTCCCCGTCTCCGTCCCAATGTTGCTGGGCGTAAACGTCACGCTGATGGTGCAATGCCCCTTTGCCGCCACGCTGCTGCCGCAAGTATTGGTTTGCGTGTAATCCGGGTTGCTCGCCGTGATGCTCGAAATGCTGAGCGCCACCACCGCGTTGTTGGTCAAGGTGAAGTTCTTCGCGCTGCTGGGCGTGCCCTGCGGCACGTTGCCGAAGTTTGCCGAGGTCGGCATCAGTGTTGCCGGCACCACGCCAGTCCCCGTCATCGACGCCGTCTGCGGGCTGTTCGAGGCGCTGTCGTTCACCATCAGCGTCCCCGTCTCCGTCCCTAGGATGCTGGGCGTAAACGTCACGCTGATCGTGCAGTGTCCGTGCGCCGCCACGCTGCCGCCGCAAGTGTTGGTTTGCGCATAGTCCGGGTTGCTCGTCGTGATGCTCGAAATGTTGAGCGCCACGCTCTGGTTGTTGGTCAAGGTGAAGTTCCTCGGGGCGCTGGGCGTGCCCTCTGCCACGTTGCCGAAATTCCCCGAGGCCGGTGCCAGTGTAGCCGCCACGATGCCGGTGCCGGACAGCGCCGCCGTCTGCGGGCTGTTCGACGCATTGTCGATCACATTGAGGGTGGCGCTTTCGCCGCCCACAATGCTCGGCGCGAAGGTCAAGCTGAAGACGCAACTTTTGCCCACATTCAGCGTTCCAGGGCAGTTGTTGGTTTGAGCGAAGTCCCCGGCGTTCGTTCCGGTGATCGTGACGCTTGAGATCACCAAGGAAGCTCCGCCATTATTGGTCAATGTCACTTTCCTCGCTGCGCTGGTGGTGTGAATCACTTGATTGCCGAAATTGAGGCTGGCCGGAGAGAGCACGCCACCTGGTCCCGCAGTGACAACCAAACTGACGGAAGCGCTGTGGCTGAGGCTGCCGCTCGCCCCAGTGACGGTCAGCGTGTAGGTGCCGGGTGTGGTGGAGCCGCCCACCGTCACGGTCAGGGTTGAGGAACCAGCACCGCCGGTGATGGGGTTGGGAGAGAAGCTACCGGTCGCACCCGATGGCAAGCCGCTAACACTGAGGGTAACGCTTCCGGTAAAGCCGCCCAAAGGCGCTACGGTCGCCGTGTACGTCGTCGAGCCGCCCTGAGACACGCTCTGCGATGAGGGGGTAACTGTGAGGCTGAAATCTGAGCCTTGAGCTGCGGCGTAAGCATCGACGGCGCCCCAACCAAACGAATTGTTCGGAATCTGCGTTGACGGAATTCCACCACAGGTCTGGAGCGAAAGGTGCACGTTCGGGTTGGCGCTTCCGGTCAGGGTCGATTTTGTTTGATCGATTTGGCGGACGAGAGCGGGGTTGGCAGACCAAAGCAGCGCCACCGTGCCCACGACGTGCGGCCCAGCCATGGAAGTCCCGCTGAGGATGGCGTAGTTGTTTGTCGGGTAACTCGACCGAACGCTGACGCCAGGCGCGCTGATGTCGGGTTTCATCCGCCCGGAGCCGTCGCTGGTCACGGGGCCGCGGCTGCTGAAATCGGCCAAATTGTTGCCGGAATCGTAGGCGCCGGTCGAAAAGGTGGCTGCATAGATGGCCGGGGGATCCGTGACCGTGCTGCAACTGGGGCCGGCATTGCCTGCGGATGCCTCAACGAAGATGCCGGCCGCCTCTGTATTTTCGACAATCGTTTGAAGGGTCTGCGGCCCGCAGCCTTCGCTGGGCGGACAGGTCCAACTGTTGTTGATCACATGTGGGCGGAGTGTTGGGTCCGGGTTGTTACCGCTGAGGTCAGTGGGAGCGATGAAGAACTGGAAGCATTCCGTATAGCGCGCCGGGGTTCCCGTGCCCTGGTCCATATTGCGGCAGCCGATCCACTTGGCGCCCGGCGCGACGCCGATTTGGTTTCCATTCCCGTCGTCGCCGGAGGTGGTGCCGGTGGTATGCGTCCCGTGCCCGTAGTCATCGCAGGGGAATTGGGAATCATTTCCACAAGGATTGCCCGTTGAATCGTGGATCGCGTCGTGCCAGTTGTAGTTGTGATTGGCCTTGGTGCCGTCCCACCCGCGATAGTGCGGTTGCAGGGCCGGATGGTCCCATTGCATTCCGGTGTCGGCGTTTCCGATGACTATGCCCTGGCCGGTGTATCCCAGCGCCCACACCTGCGGGGCTCGCACGTTTTGCACGTTCCACTCAATGCCCTCCGGCGACTCATTCGCGGGTGCCGCGTTAAGGGGCTTCTCGATCCATTGCGAGGGATGATTGGCCTCGATGGCGCGGACATCCGCGCGCGCTGCCAATGCATTCACCAGATCTCGTCCGCCTTCGCACAGAATGGCGTTGGCGACCCAGAAAGACTGGTACTTGACGCCGGCCGCGTCCAAGAACTGACGAATCCCCGCTTGAGTCCGGGCGGCGTGTTCAGTCAAGGTGCGGTAAACATACCAGCCGCGAGCGTCCTGGTCCTGGAGGGAGAATGCCGCGCGCAAGTCGGCCTGGTCATTCAGCAGGATCAGGAAAGACGTGCTCTGCCCATTCGCGGTTGCCGAAAGAATCCGTGGCTCAATCTTCGCCGCCGGTGGACGGCCTTCTGCGTTTTGAACGGTGGAAACCTGGGCGTGGATGATGATCCCACCCAACATCAAGAGAAGCACTCCGATCACACCGAGCGCTATGGGTTGTCGCCTTATGCTCATACGATTCTCCCCCCTGGGTCCAGCGAGTTCGCTATCAATCGCGGTGCCTTGTTTCTTGCAGGATAGTTGGTACGACCCATGATACAACGGCTCAAGGTGGAAAGTCCAAGAAATTCTGGAATCACTTGAATTCGCCAAAGGCTTGACATATAGTTGCGCCAAAGCGGTGATGTGCCCGCAACAATCCTGTCTTCAAGGAGGCCCAAATGGATTGCCTTCGGCCCCTCTATTCCTCGAGGATTGGCTCGTCCTCCCTGGTCATTTTCGTTTCGATCCTGCTTGCGAGCTGTTCGTCGCCTTCGTCCGTCCCGAATGTTACGGGTCCGGCGGGACTATACTCGGAAGCGACCGGCTTTTTCGCCAAAGGCGACTTCGCGCAAGCCATTGATCATACCGACGGCTTGGCGAAAGCCTCGCCGCCCAACGAGTACACCATTCGGGCGCGCGTGCTCCGCGCCGTGATCTTCAGCGGCCAAGTGGAAGCCTTTAAGGAAGTGGCGGAGGCCTACTCAAAAGGCGCCGACAATACAAAGCGTCCGCAAGTGAAATCTGAGTACACCTCGAGGCGGCGTGACACGCAGCAGGAAGGCGGCCGGAAGGCGATGCATTTGGCGGAGGTCGCGCACCAGCTTACGCAGGGCGGGACGCTCCCCAACGAACTCATGCTCGACGCTCCTTATCCCACCACCGAAGGGCCCACAGCCGTTCCTCAACTCAGCAAGGTGACGGCAGGGATTCTCGTCGGCCCCGACGACCTGGAGGCTGCGGCCGCTGATGCTCAGCGGAAGGATATTGACGACGCTTTGGGAGCGGCGCTGGGAGGCGATCGCGCGTCCGCTCGAAACGCGCTGAATTCCGGCCCCGTCAAACTCGATGAGTACAAGTTTGCAGTCTTCTTGACAAAACAACTCTTGGATGGCGCCGCCATCTTCGACCGCAAGCATGGCCATGACGTCGAGAAGCTCAAGATCGTGTGCGGCGAGGCCAACGATGTAACGAACGCAGCCCTGGCTCTGCTGAAAGAAAATCCCGACAAGCAGAAAGAGAAGGAGTTGAAGAAGCTTCAGGACCAGATCAAAACAACCCTAAAGAATGGTTAGCGATTGTGGATTTTAGATTTTGGATTCTGGATTTTGGATTCAGTTCTTTAGTCCCTCAGTATTTCAGTGTGTCAGTTACTGAAGAACTGAAATACTGACGGACTGACCGACTGGAGCAACGAACAGAGCACAATCCTGAATGAAAACCTTGCCCGGCTTCCGAGTCGGCCACGCCAGCGACCTCCGCGGCCTGACCGGTTGCACCGTGATTCTGTGTGAGGCCGGCGCGATCTGCGGGGTGGACATCCGCGGCTCAGCGCCAGGAACGCGGGAGATTGAAACCTGTCGGCCCGGGCATTTGGTGGAACGAGTCCACGCCATTTTGCTGGCGGGCGGGAGCGCGTTCGGTCTCGACGCGGCAGGCGGCGTGATGAGGTACCTCGAAGCTCGCGGCATTGGATTCGACGCCGGGCGGGTTCGCGTCCCCATTGTCCCGGCGGCGGTGATTTTCGATTTGAATATCGGATCGGCCGATGCCCGGCCTGAGGCAAGCATGGCGGAAGCGGCGTGCGCCAACGCATCCAGGACGGTTGAGGAAGGCTCGGTGGGGGCGGGCACCGGCGCAACCGTCGGAAAGCTATTCGGGCCGACTCGCGCAACTAAAGGAGGCGTGGGATTTTCGAGTCTTCTGCTGCCCGGGGGCGCGGCGGTTCAGGCACTGGCAGTGGTCAATGCCTTCGGTGACGTTGTGGATCCTGGCAGCGGCGCGATTCTCGCCGGGGCACGACACTCACCAACGTCATCACGATTCGTAGGCACAGTTGGCGCGATGTTAAAGGGAAAAGTTCGGAAGGGTCTTGGCGCAACCAATACCACGTTGATAGTCGTCATGACTAACGTCGCGCTCGACAAAGTGCAAGCCACCAAAATCGCCCAGATGGCTCACAACGGATTGGCACGCGCCATCAGGCCGGTCCACACCCAATACGATGGCGACCTGGTGTTCGCACTTTCGCTGGGAACGAAACGCGCTGACTTGAACGCGCTAGGCGCAGCCGCAGCCCTAGTTACGGCGGAGGCCATCGTCCGCGCGGCCAAAACCGCACGCAGCCTAGGCGGCGTCCCGAGCTGGCGAGAGCTCGCGGAAAATGGAAAATGGAAACTGGAAAATGGAAACTAACTGCTTCCCAGTTTCGAATTTCCAGTTTCGAATTTCCGTCTTTTAGTGGCTGGACTGCGGCGAGAGTTGGCCCGGCGGATTTGCGGGCACGCTCGTGGGCTGTCCTGAGCCGGGAGCTACTGGGGCGCCGTGCGGATTCGCTCCCTGCCCGCCCATCGGCGTGCTCGACTCCACTTGCCAGCCGCTGCCTTCGCGGCGAAGGCTGTAGCGCACCTCGACCTTGAGCTCTGGAGCTTCCTTGCTTCGAAAGACTACCTGCGCCGTGGCCTTGTCTCCGTCAAACTTGACGTCTTCGACTTCGGTTGTCATGTTCGCGAGCGCCAGCCCCGGCTGTTGCTTCAGATGCGCATCAATCGCGTCTTTGATTGCGCTTTTCGAATTCAGGCTCGAAAATCTACCGCAGCCGGCAAGAAGGACTCCAGCGCCCAACACGCAGAGGAGTGCAACCCGCATGTACAATCCCATCGATTGAATACGTTAGCCGACGCTGGACGGAATGTCAAAACGGGATTTTCCGCGAGGCCTGCGAAGGGCGTCTTCGAATATGGCTTCCCCTGGGAATGAGGGCGCGATATCAAGCTCCGCGCGGATAGTTACACCAACCGCCGATACGATCAGCAAGAATATACTTGACAAACAGTAGCGGGGGGCTATACTAATTTCAGCTTTGAGTCCTGCTCGCAGTGGCGTTCTTCTCCGCCCTCCAGCCTGCGGAGGAAGAAAGAAGTCAAAGGACAGAGGTCAGGCTCCGGGAGCCGGGGCCAGAAGAGGGTGTTGGCGACTGTAGTGCCGCCTCTCAGAACCTGCCCTGAGCGACGCTCTTAACATCGCTTTTCAATAGGGAGAATCGAAATTCGAAATATGCTGCAATCAAGAATCATGAAAGACTTTTTCCCGGAGAGCGGGGCCACCGCGTGCCGCCCGGGGAATGGAGGGCAGGAGCGGGGAGTCGGGGCTATGGCGGATTTGTTGTTGGAAGGGGTATTCACCAGAATCGATTATCGTAACTTGGCGTATAGCAGTGCGCGGAGCGGCCAAAAGAACACTGTGGGCGCGCCGGGTCAAAAAAATGTGCAAAAATGCGGTTCGAAGCCACCATGTTGTTGAAAATAAAGGAAAGTCGATTTGGTTCGAAGCCAAAAATTCGGTTCGAAGCCATTCGTCGTGAAGAAAAAGCGAAGATGCGGTCCGACGCCATCATTCGATTGAAAATACAGGAGTTCCATTTGGGACGATCCCCAATGCGGAGCCATTGTTGAAGCTCTACATTGGCTTCGAATGGGTTTGATCTCAGGCTTTTTGGGGCGGTCTGAATGTCTACAAAGCGCAATATCCGATTTAGTATGATTTAATAAGAGGGATAAGGGCAGGCGCCCAGGAATGGGGAATGGGGGGGGCGGGATTAGGGATTTGGGAGGAAAACAGCGGCAAGGGCGAGCAGCGAGGGCTGATGCGCAAGCGGCTGCGACCGAGGAGTAGGGATCGAGCTTCGAGTTCCGGGCTTCGAGTCTCCAATTTCCAGGCGGCCAATCCAGATGAGATGTGATAGTCTAGCAGGTTGATGAAAAAGTCGGTTGCACTGTCATTCTGAGCGAAGCGAAGAATCTCAGTATTTTAAGAATCGAACACTTCCGAGATTCTTCGTCGTCCCGCTCTGCGGGACTCCTCAGAATGACATGTTTCATCAGCCTGCTAGACCATCGGTCAGCGACAAGGAAATTCCGGTGGGTTCGCTCGGCGCTCACCGTTCTTATGGCAATCATCGCGCCGTCACTATTCGCGGCAGACTTCGCACGGCTGGGAGAGGCGCTGGAAATCATCAAGTCGGCGGGCGCGTCCGTGGTTCATGTGGACGTTTGTGACGGGCATTTTGCTCCTGGCATCACGGCTGGCCAACCGGTGCTCGAGAGTCTCCGGCGCGCCACCGATCTGGAGCTGGACGTTCATCTGCTGATTGAAAGGCCGGAGCGGTTTGTGGCCGAATTTGTGAAGGCGGGCGCCGACAGGATTGCGGTCCATCCCGAAGCGACCACGAACCTCCATCGGGTTCTGGAGATGATCCGGGCGAGCGGGGCAAAGGCCGGAGCGGCCTTGAATCCCTCGACTCCGGTGGAAGCGGTCACCGAGTCGCTCGGGCAACTCGACTTCTTGACGGTGCTCACCGCTGATCCGGGCCTCGAGGATAGAGGATTCATTCCCGGCTCCGAGGAAAAAGTTCGAGCCGCGGCTCGTTTGCGAGATGAACGCCGCCTGAACTTTGCCATCCAGGTGGAGGGCGGCGTCACCTTCGAGCGCGTGGAAAATTTAATTCGGGCCGGCGCAGACATCCTGGTGGCCGGTTCTGCCATCTTTGATAACGAGAATCCCAAGGCGCGGCTGACTGAGTGGATTCGATTGGCTGCGACGAGAGCAACAGAAGTGAGAATCTAGAGGATTGTGATGTGCGATTTGTGACGGGTGCGAGAAGATTTGCGATTTGTGATGGATGATTGAAAATCTCGCAAATCGTAAATGACGAATCTCCAATCCGAAAGGGTGGCTGGAAATCGCCAATCACAAATTACAAATTACCAATCCGAAAGGGTGATTGAAAATCGCAAATCACAAATCACAGATCGCAAATCCAAAACGATTCCTGGCAACTTCGAGTCTTGCAGTGCTTGCCGTTTTCTGGTTTCCGGGCTGCCTGCTGCACCGGCACGCGGAAACCAATCTTCCAGCCCCGGTGGCGGCCAGCGGCCAGCCTGACAGGCTTCTGTACGAAAGAGCTATGACTGCGATCGCCCGCGGCCGGTTTGAAGTGGGCCGGCTGACGCTTCAAACGCTGCTCAACGCTTATCCGGACAGCGAGTTCCTGGCCAAAGCGAAGCTGGCCATCGCGGATTCCTATTACAACGAGGGCGGAATCTCCGGGCTGACTCAGGCAGAGGCCGAGTACAAAGACTTCATCACCTTCTTCCCCACCGCGCCGGAAGCTCCCGAGTCCCAGTATCGCGCCGGCATGTGCCACTTCCGCCTGATGGGCAAGCCCGATCGAGACCGGACGGAAGCAAGATTGGCGGAAGCCGAATTCAAAGAGTTCCTGCTGAAATACCCGGATAGCCGGCTCATGCCACGGGTGAAAGGGCGATTGCGCGAGGTGCAAGAGGTCCTGGGCCAGAGCGATTTTCAGATCGCGCAGTTCTATTATTTGAAACAGGCTAACCGCGCGGCGCTCTCGCGTTTCCAGGAGATCGCGGACCGGTATCCGGATTTCAGTCAAGCCGACAGCGCGCTGTGGTATCTCGGCCAAACCTACGAGCGGCTGAAAGCCCCCAAGCTGGCTGCCACCTACTACTCCCAGGTCCTCACGGACTATCCGCTCAGCCCCCACGTGGATGAGGCTAAGAACCGGCTTACGGCGCTTCATGAACCTGTGCCGCAGGCGACGCGCGCCACGCTCGCGCGCGCGCAAGCCGACGAGACCCACCGCGTGGACCAGACCGCACTTTCAAAATTGGCCGGGGCGTTTTCCGCCACGCCGAACATGAGTGCCACGCGGCACGGACCGGTCCACCTAGGCCCGAAACCTGGCGAAGCCGTCGTTGCCAAGACGACAGTTCCAGCGCCAACGCCGGGAGGCAATACCATTGTGGCCGAACCGGTGGGCCCGGAAGCGCTGAATTCCGGGAAACCCGTGGAGACGAAGCCGGCGGCGGAGGAAGCAAAGCCAGCGGCGCAAGATTCGACGCCGAACACCGCCTCGGCATCTCAGGACGGTGCCAAGAAAGTCCAGAGCCAAGACAGTTCAGCCAAGACGGACAATAGCACGTCGCCGGACAAACCTCCCAAGAAGCGGAGCCGATTCCACAAACTTAAGAAGATCATCAAGCCTTTCTAGATAACATAATATTTATCTATATATCAGATGGTCTCGGTCACAGATTCTCGCGGCCTGACCTCCATCGTGGCCCCGCGGCAGCGGACGCTTGTGCAAATCAGAGATTGCCAATTGCGGATGTGTAATCTTTTGGGCAGTTGAGAGGTGAGGGTCGCCGTCGGCGCTGTGGGAATGTGGAAATCCGGCGACTTTTGCCGGATTTCCAAGCGCGGTGGAAAAGTCAGCCGTTCAGACTTTTCCAC